>Ga0209415_10000526_pt1 | contig 71288 bp, 73 predicted proteins | sample PeaSoiSIISIP2007_FD_187696 | JGI IMG/M metagenome (GOLD analysis project Ga0209415, IMG submission 187696) | Peat soil microbial communities from Weissenstadt, Germany - SII-SIP-2007 (SPAdes) (version 2) | ecosystem: Environmental > Terrestrial > Soil > Wetlands > Peat | place: Germany...
CTGCGAGCCCTGGAGCTCGGCACGCCGGGACCGATGCGCGCGCGCCTCAACGAGCTCGTTCTCGCCGGGTTGAAGCGAGCGACGGCGGGCACCGCCGATGAGTACGGCGACGAGGCATTCGAGCACGTGGGCGAGCGGTTGGCGCTCGTCGACGACGATCTCACCAAGGTCGGTGAGGTCGAGGTGACCGCCACGGAGCTGACCACCTTCGGCGCCGTTCCCTGGTCCTTCGCGCAAGCCGAGGGGGAGGGCGACGCGTCGATTCACCAGTGGCGCGAAGGGCACCGCAGATTCTGGAGCGACGAAGGCGTGTCGGTCACCGACGACTTGGCGGTGTTCCTCATCTACTTCTCCCTGGTCGAATCATGACCGCGGCGCCCACGACGCGAGAAGGGCGCGGGTGGCGGAGTGGCCCGGGTTAAGATCAACGAGACATGACCAGCATCGTTCAACCCGACCCCACGGACGTGGTGGCGAGGTTCGGAGCCGCCTGGGCTGCGCACGATCTTGACGCCGCGCTGGCGCTCGTCACCGAGGACTGCGTGTTCGACAACACCGATCCCGCCCCTGACGGCACGCGGTGCGTGGGCCGCGATGAGATTCGTCGCGCCTGGGCCCCCATCTTCGATGACGCCAGCTCCCTCTTCGAACCCGAGGAGACCTTTGCGGCCGGTGACCGCGTCGTCCAGCTGTGGCGGTACTCGTGGTCCGACGGCCACGTGCGCGGCGTCGACGTCATGCGAGTGCGCAACGGCCTCGTCGCCGAGAAGCTCTCGTACGTCAAGGGCTGAGCCTCAATCCGCGGGCGGCCCCTCGTCGATCCGCGTGGTCGTGGCCGCGTCGCGGCGTCGCTAGATTCGGGCCGTGACGACTGACGCCGCGTTCATCGACACAGTCCTCGAGTCGATGCTCCCGTTGGAGGTCACGGCGCGGCCGATGTTCGGCGAGTACGGCCTGTACTGCCACGGCAAGAACTTCGCCCTGGTGTGCGAGAACACCGTCTTCGTGAAGGTGACGACGCCGGGCGGCAAGATCGCCGGACGCATCGCCCAGGGACCTCCCTACCCCGGCGCCAAGCCCGCGTTCAAGATCTCGTCCACGCGTCTCAAGAGTCGAGAGTGGCTGGTCGAGCTCGTCGAGGCCACGACCGCGGCGTTGCCTGCGCCCAAGCCCAAGAAGAGGGACGGCGCGGCGCGTTGAGGTGCGCGTGCGTGCGTCGTTCATCGGTGGTGCCCGTCGCGCTCACGGTCTCCTGATTACAATGCGGGCACTCCGCGAACCGAAGGAGCGGCCATGAGGCGCGTCATCGTTGTGGCTCCCCTGGTTCTCGCCAGCGCCCTCGCTCTCGCCGCCTGCGGCTCGTCGACTCCCACCACGACGACCGTCGCCCCGACCACCCTGGCCCCGACGACCACGACGACGAGCCCGTTGACGCAGAACCTCGTCGTCACCCCGGCCGTTCGCCGGAGCATCCTGGCGGCGGGTGCCGCGTACCACCAGCTCCCCGTCACCGACTACGTCGGCCTGTACGCGGGACGGACCTTCTACGCGTTCGATCCGGCGACCGACACGTACTACGCGGCGGCGAGCCTCGACCCGAGCCCGTCGTCGTACCAAGCGCAGGTGGGCGCGCAGGACGACGGCTCCTACAACCTCTTCACGCGCAGGGCCGGCGCGGCGAAGTGGACCGTCTACGACGACGGCCTCGGCGGCGTCCAGGGGGGCATCTGCCCGATCCACCTGCCCGCGGCCGTCCTCGCGGTATGGAACTGGAAGGCCCACAGCTGCTACCCGCCCGCGGTTGGTTGACGACCGCACTTCGAGCAGCGCACACGATCAAGGCCGCGAGATGTCGCCGCCGCGCTACGACTCGGACCCGGGTGAGCGGGGGACGGTAACTTCACTACGTGGAACCGGCGCCTGAACTGATCGCCCTGGTCGAGCGAATCCTGCGCAACTACCAGCTCGGCGATGGCGGCGCGGTGATCGACGTCGTCAGCCGCGAACCGGGCACGGTGCTGATCGGCTTCGACGAGGCCGAGTGGTGGGAGGGCTTCGACACGATCGCCGCCCTGATGAGAGTCCAGATTCAAGAAGCTCACGAACTCGTCCAGTTTGACCATCTGGTCATGCACGCCAACGCGTGGAAGGAGGGCACGGTGGGCTGGGTGTCGGCGCGCGTCAGCGGGGCCGGCGCCGCGCCCGGGACGGGCACTCGCTTCACCTTCGTGTTCCACGAGGAGGGCGCGTTCTGGCGCGTCGTCCAATGGCACACCTCGCTGCCGACGTCCAACGAGGATGCCCTGGGCGTGACGCTGACGACGTCGCTCGACGAGATCCTGGTCATGGTCCAAGGTGACGCCACCGAACTCGCCCCGACGGCGCCCGACGGCTCGGTCACCATCATGTTCACCGACATCCAGGGGTCGACGTCCCTGATGGAGTCGCTGGGCGAGGCGCGCTGGCTCGAGTTGCTCGCCTGGCACGACGGCGTCGTCAAGCAACAGACCGCGGTCTTCGGCGGCAGCGTCGTCAAGAGCCAGGGCGACGGGTTCATGCTGGCATTCCCGGCCGCCGGCGCCGCAGCGGCCTGCGCCGTGGCGATTCAGCGGGCCCTGGGCGCCGGGTGGACCGGCGTCTCGCTGCCGGTGCGCATTGGGCTCCATAACGGAAACGTCAAGACCGAGGCCGGCGACTTCTTCGGCCGCACGGTGGTGGTCGCCGCACGCGTCGGCGGGGCGGCGTCCGGCGGTGAGATCCTGGTCACGCAGCCCGTCCAAGAGTGCCTGGGCGGCGCCTTCACCTTCGACGGCGTGCGCTCCTTGACCCTGAAGGGACTGGCCGGACAGTTCGCCGTCTTCCCGCTGGTGTGGCGCTGAGCTAGTCGGTGCCGGCGAGCGCCACCAGTGCCCGCTCGGCCGCGCGGCGCACTCGTGGCACGGGGTCCGTGCGCAGAGCGACGACCGCCTCGAACGCGTCGTCGATCCGATGGCGCGCTACCACCTTGGCGACCATCTCGCGCACCCGCCACGCCGGATCGGAGGCGGCGGCCACCAGCGGTGCCGTCGCCTCCTCGCCCCATGCGTACAGCAGGCCGCGAGCGGCCCAGACGCGGGGCCAGTACCCCCCCGGGCCGCCGTCGCGTCCGGCGAGCACCGCGGTCGCGTGCAGGTTCCCGAGCTCGACGAGGAACTCGTCATCCACGTCGCGGCCCGCGAGCAGGTCGATGATGTCCCCGACCACGGCCTCGCGACCCCGGCGCGCGCACTCGGCCTCGATCCTCTGGCGCGGAGTGGTTCGCGGCGACGCGCTCACGTCGCGCTCGTGCGCAGCTGGTCGACCCACGTCGCGGCGCCGGCGAAGGAGACGCGCCGTGCGTCCGGCCACTCGTCCACCGAGTGCCAGGCAACCTCAGGAGGCGTCCCCGGCCACCGGGGCACGAGATGAACGTGCAGGTGGTCGATGCCGTGACCGATCGTGGTCACGTAGACCCTCTCGGCCCCAGCCCGGCTGAGCGCGGCCGACCACCTCGAGATCGCCACGCCCACCGCCGACGCCTCGTCGGGCTCGAGTCCGGCGAAGCCGGCGACGTGTCGCCGGGGCGTCACCATCAGGTACCCGAGGTACACCTCGTCGCGCGTGAGGGGCGGCACGTGAAAGGCCACGACCAGTTCATCCGCCTGGAGCGGCCCACCGGGCACCGGCGTCTCGCCGGTACCCTCGCGGCACACCAGGCAGTCACTCACGATCGTTCCCCCCGGTGCCGGCCACTCCCAATCGAACCACACCACGGTGTTCACCGGCTGACGCGCGGCGCGCCCGCGCGTCTCCTAACCTCCACTGGGGCAAAGGGGTGCTGATGATGCGAGGCCGTCGGCTGTTCGCGATGTCGGTGACGTCAATGATGGTTCTCGCCACGCTGAGCGCAGCGGGGAGCACGGGCACTACGGCGGCGGCCGGTGCCGCCACCGCCACGACTCCGGGTTGCGGGACGCCGGCCCGCAGCGGGTCGACCACCCTCTCCTTCACGATCGCGGGCCGATCGCGCACCGTGATCGTCCACGTACCGCGGGGCTACCGGTCAACGAGCGCGGTCGCGCTCGTGTTGAACATGCACGGGACCGGTGCGACGGCGCTCGACCAGGACGAGTTCTCCGGCATGAACCTCACCGCTAACGCGCACACGTTCCTCGTGGCCTACCCCCAGGGGTTCATCCCGCTGGGGTCGGGATTCGAGTGGAACGTGCCCAACGAACCCCTCTTCGGCGGCACGCCGGTCCCCGCGGGATCGGCGAACGACGTGCGCTTCCTCACGACCCTCGTGAGCAAGCTCGAGGCGAAGTACTGCGTCAACACCAACGAGGTCTACGCCGCGGGCTTCTCCGGTGGTGCACGCATGGCCAGCCAGCTCGCGTGTGACGACTCGTCGACCTTCGCGGCGATCGCCGCGGTGTCCGGACTTCGCCGTCCCCAGCCGTGCCCGACGTCACGGCCCGTGCCGGTGATCGCGTTCCACGGACTGAGCGACCACGTGGACCCCTACCAGGGCCACGGCCAGGCCTACTGGACCTACTCGGTGCCCGCGGCCGCGGCCCAGTGGGCCACGCAGGACCGGTGCGCGTCCACTCCCTCAACCAACGCGCACGGCGGCTACACGGTCACGATCTACCACCACTGCGCCGCGGGCGCGGGCGTGTCGCTGTACGCCATCACCGGCGAAGGCCACGAGTGGCCGGGTGGGCCGAACATGCCTCCCTCGATCACCAACGCCCTCGGACCCCAGTCCTTCGCGCTCAACGCTGACGATCTGATCTGGGCGTTCTTCGCCGCGCACCAGCGCCACTGACTCGGCGCCGCCGACCTCAGCGCAGCATCGCCACGGCGCGCCGCCACGTGGTGTCGAGGTCGGCGTCGTCGGGGAAGCGTCCCGAGAGCTCCAAGTCAACGAGTCCGTGCACCAGCCCCCACACGGCGCGGGCGTGCTCGTGGTCCCGCCCGGTCAGGGCGATGATCATCGCGGTGACGTCGCGCTCGAGCCCCACCGGCAGGCGGTCGCGCAGGAGCGGGCGGCGCATGCAGATCTCGTACAGGTGGGGGTTGGCGAGGGCCCACGCGCGATACGCGTGGGCCGCGGCCGGCGCCCACGGGCCGGCGGCCACGATCGCGGCGGCCAGCTCCTCGAGGCCACGAGCCTGCAGGTCCGCGATGATCTCGTCCTTGTCGCGCACGTGCTTGTAGATGCTCGCGGCCTTGAGATGGAGCCGCTCGGCGAGCGCGCGCATCGACAGTCCCGCCACGCCCCGGTCGGCCAGAAGCTCATAGGACACCGAGCGGATCCGCTCGCGAGTCGATTCGAGGCCGTTTCCCATGCTATCGTCAGGCTAACACTGTTAGCCAGGGAGTATCATGTCCGTGTCCGGCAAACCCCGATGGTTCCTGCGACTGGACGGTCTCGTGGTGCTCGCCGCGACCGTGATTCTCTTCGCTGGCGAGCATCAGCACTGGTGGCTCTATCCAGCGCTCGTCTTGGTGCCGGACGTCTCGATGGTCGGCTACCTGCGCGATCCGAAGGTGGGCGCGTTCATCTACAACGTCGGTCACTCCTACCTCGCGCCGGCGGCGCTGACCTTCACCGGCTGGCGCACGCAGAGTGGCCTCACCCTCGCGCTGGGCCTGATCTGGCTCGGCCACGTCGGACTGGACCGCGCACTGGGCTACGGCCTGAAGTACGACGAGGGGTTCGCGTGCACGCACCTGGGCCGCATCGGACCGGTCCGGGAGCACGCGGCGCGCTGAGGCGCCGGAACGCGTGCGCGAGCCGGTAGACAGTGTGGATGACTTCTCCGGGTCCCTCGCGCGCCGACGCGAAACGCGGTCCGCTGGCGCTCGTCGGGTCGGGCGAGTACCTGACCCAGATGTTGGAGATCGACCGCGGCCTCCTCGCGGGGCGCGCCCCGCGCATGGTCCAGCTGGCGACCGCCGCCGTGCCCGACGGCGCGGCGGTCGTCGACAAGTGGCACCGGCTCGGACGCGAGCACGCCGCCGGCCTGGGCGTGGAGGCAGTGGTGCTCGACGTGCGCACCCGCGAGGACGCCGAGAACCCGGCGGTGGCCGCGCAGGTGCCTGGCGCCGGACTGATCTACCTGTCCGGGGGCAATCCGGGATACCTGGCCGACACGCTGCGCGGGAGTTCGCTGTGGGCGGCCATCCTCGCGACGTGGCACGACGGCGCCGCTCTCGCCGGGTGCAGCGCCGGCGCGATGGTGATGGCGTCGTGGGTGCCGTCGCTGCGCCACCCCCGCGAGGGCGGCACCGAGGGTCTGGCCGTCCTGCCGCACCTACGCGCGATCCCGCACTTCGACGCCTTCGCCGCGCGCATGCCCGACTTCCTCACGCGGTTCCTGATCCCGCGCGACCCGGCCGTGACCGTGCTGGGCATCGATGAGGACACCGCCCTCGTCGGCGGACCCACGGAGTGGAGCGTCCAGGGCCGGTCGTCGGTCTGGCGCCTCACCGGGGAGGGTCGCGAGGAGATGCCGGCGGGGACCACGCTGACCACGCCGATCTCCGTCGCGTCGAGCTAGGCGTCCAGCCACTCGAGGCGTTGGAGCCGGTGCAGGATCGACGCGACGTCGAGCGCCACGTCGGACGCCGGCGCGTAGGTGTCGAGTTGGGCGCCGGCGAGGCCGTGCAGGTGCGCGGCCAGCGCCCCGGCCTCGAGCGGGTCGTGCCCGCGCGCGATCGTCGCCGCGATGAGGCCCGTGAGCACGTCGCCCGTGCCCGCGGTGGCCAGGGCCGCCGTCCCGGAGCGCACGACGCGCACCGTCCCGGCGGGGTCAGCCAGGACGGTGGTCGGACCCTTCAACAAGACGACGCAACCCAGATCGCGCGCCAGGGCCCGCGCCGCACCGATGCGGTCGGCGGGCACGCCGGCACCGCTCAGGCGCGCGAACTCGCCCGCGTGCGGGGTGATGATCCAGCGCGAGCGCGCGGTGGCCACGAGTGAGCGGTCCAGGCCGTCGGCGTCGAGCACGACCGGCACCTCGACGCCCGCCAGCAGCTCGCCCAGCCAGGACGCGGCGTCGGGGCCGAGGCCAGGCCCGGCCGCCACCGCGCGACACCGCGCGTCGACGCCCGCGGCGTCCGCTCGCACGACCTCGGGCGGCAGGTCGGCCAGGGTCGTCACGTCGCCGCGCGTGGAGAGACGGATCATCGAGGCGCCCCCGGCCAGGGCGCCGCGGGCCACCAGCCCGGCGGCACCGGGCATGTGAGGGGATCCGGCGAACGCCTGGACCGCGTGACTCCACTTGTGATCCTGGGGTGAGCGGTGCACCAGCGTGGCGAGGTCCGCGTTCTCCATCACCGCGTCCGTGAACTCCCCGACGATCCCGAGCCCGGCGAGGCGAACCTCGCCGGCCAGCGCCGCGGCGTCGCCGGTGAGGTGGGCGTACTTGAACGCGCCGAGCGCCACCGTGACGTCGGCGGCCAGCGGCGCGCCCAGCACGTCGCCCGAGTCGGCGTCGACGCCCGAGGGCAGGTCGACCGCCACGACCGTCGTGCCCGGGGCGAGCGCCGGGGCGGCGTAGGGACGCGAGCAGCCCAACCCGAACGCGGCGTCGACCACGAGCTCGTAGCCCGCGAGGGTCGCCGGCTGGTCGGCGACGGCGATGACGTCCACCTTCGCGCCGCGCCCGCGCAGCCACGCCGCCGCGACCCGGCCATCGGCACCGTTGAGCCCCGGACCCACGACGACGGCGACCCGGGCGCCGTAGCAGCGGCCGAGGCAGCGCTGAACCTCGAGTCCGACGGCGGTCCCCGCCGCGGTGACGAGCGCGTCGACGCCGCGCGACGCGACGGCCCTCGCGTCGGCCTCGCGCATCTGCGCGGTGGTCAGGATCGGCAGCACGCGACCTCCCGGCGCTCGTGACCCCTCCATTCAACACCTGCGCCGGGGTGGTCCCTTCGCGACGCGACGGCGATGGCGCGCCGACCCGTACACTCGCCTCGACGAAGGAGGCGCCATGCCCAAGAGGAGTGCCCACACCAGTTGGACCGGAGGACTGCAGGACGGGACGGGACGCGTCGCGTTCGTCTCGAGCGGTCAGGGCGTCTTCGACGTCTCATTCCCCAAGCGCGCCGCCGAGGACGCCGACGGCGTGACCAGCCCCGAGGAGCTGATCGCCGCGGCCCACTCCGCGTGCTACTCGATGTCGTTGACCGGGGCGATCGCCCGGGCGGGCGCCACGCCGGTCGGGCTGGAGGTCGACGCGACCGTCAGCCTGGACCCCGACCCCGCCGGGGGCTTTCGGATCTCCTCGGTCGCGCTGCGCGTGGTCGGCCAGGTCGACGGGCTGGACGCCGAGGGCTTCGCGCTCGCGGCCGAGACGGCCAAGGCGAACTGCCCCGTGAGCAAAGCCCTGACCGGGACCACCATCACGCTCGAGGCGTCGCTGGCCTGAAACCCGGCGCGACACCCGCCGCGCCGGGTCCCCAGTACCTCAGTCGATCTTCACCCAGAGCACCGACTCACCGCTGCCCTCGACGAAGCAGCCCTTGGTCGAGTCGATGAAACTGAAGAAGTCCGGGTCGGCCGCCAGCTTGGCGTTCGACTCCTCAAAGTGAGCCAGGCTGTCGAATGCGGTGAACCACGCCACTCCCCCGTAGGGACCGGTGTGTCGCTGGACGAAGACCGAGGGCGTCCCGGTGATCGAGCTCACCCGCGACGTGATCTCGATGCCCGCCATCACGCCGCGCATCGCGTCGCCCACTGAGAGGGTCGCCGAGATCGCGCCGACGTACCGAGCGTTGCCGGGCTCCCCGGAGAGCTCCGAGACGGTCTGGGCCAAGGAGTCGTCGATGCCATCCACCACGAACTCGCGACCAGCCATGGCCTTCTCTATGTACTTCGCGTCGCCGACGAGCGTGGCGAAGGCGGACTCCAGCGAGGACAGGTCCTCCCACCACGAGGTCCAGCTCACGGTGCCGAACCCGGGTGACAGCGTCCTCGCCCACAACTGAAACTCGTGACCAGCCGTCTCGGTGACCAGGTCGCGCATCGACCTCGCCCACTCGAGGCCCTTACCCCCGGTCAACCGGGCGTTTCGCGACATCAGATACATACAGCCTCCCCACTACCCCTCCGTGAAGTTCACGGCCCGCCCGAACCTAGTGCGCCGCACGCCGGCGCGCTCGGGAGAATCACCGTCTGACGAGGCACGTTTGAGTCCTTGTCGCCTTCGCGTCACCGACGAGGGACCGCGTGTCCTCGAAGGGCGGCGCCAACATCGCGGTAGCGTGACAGCGCCCAAGGAGGCCACATGCCCGACCGACCCCAGCGGATCTCCTACGTCGCGGTTGACGAGATGGATGAGGCCACGCGAGCCGAACTTCACCGCTGCGCCCTGGAGGGCACGCCGCGCCCGGAGAGCTCGGCCGTTCGCGCGCACTCCCCGGAGGCGTTCTGGGCCTTCACCGACTCCTGGGCGGCCCTGTTCCGCGGCGGCGTGGTCGACCATGACCTCAAGGAGCTGTGCCGGCTCTACGTCAGCCGCTCGGTGAAGTGCGAGTACTGCGGCAACCAGCGCAGCGTCGCCGCGCGCGACGCCGGGCTCGCTGAGGGCGCGGCGGACGACCTGATGAACTTCGAGACCTCGGGCGCCTACGACGAGCGCCAGCGCGCGGCCCTGGCCTACGCCGAGGCGATCACCTGGCGACTCGACCCCGACGACGCGTTCTGGGATCGACTGCACCACCACTTCGCCGAGCGCGAGCTCGTCGAGCTGGCCTGCTTCATCGCCCTCACCATGGGCCAGCAGAGCTGGATCCGGCTGCTCAACATCGACCACCACCAGGTGCTGGCGGGGACGGCGGCCGCGATGGCCCCGGGCTTCGAGGATGCTGACGCCGAGGCGCGCGCCCGCCACGACCCCGCCTACTGGGCCGCCCGCACCCCGACGTCACCCCGGGGGTAGCGCGCGCCGCGCGGGGCTACGTTGGATTCGGGCGCCCGGGAGGCAGGCATGGCGAGCAGGACCGACGAGGAGACGGAGGGACGCGGACTCCTCGCGCCGATGACCTCGGCGGCGCCCGACACCGACGTCGACCACGCCGACCCCCGACGCGTCGAGCTGCGCGCGTGGCTGGACGAGCATCCGCACCCCAGCGGGCGCACCCTCGCCGAGGCCGGACTGGTCGCCCCCCACCTGCCCGCGCCCTGGGGCCGGGGCGCCGACACGGCCTACCAGCTGATCATCGACGACGAGCTGAGCCACGCGGGCGTCACGCGTCCGATCAACCCGATCGGCATCGGGTGGGCCGGCCCGACCATCGTCTACGCCGGAACGCCCGAGCAGCAGGCGAGGTGGCTGCCGGGCCTGCTGAGCGGCGAGGAGTTCTGGTGCCAGCTGTTCAGCGAGCCCGACGCCGGCAGCGACCTCGCCTCGCTCACCACGTCGGCGACGCGCGACGGCGACGAGTGGGTCGTCTCGGGCCAGAAGGTCTGGACGAGCTACGCCCACATCGCCACCTGGGGCATCCTGCTCGCGCGCACCTCGAGCGAGGGGCCCCATCAGCAGGGCATCAGCTACTTCGTGTGCCCGATGAAGGCCCCCGGGGTGAGCGTGCGGCCGATCGTGGACATGACCGGCGACCACGCCTTCAACGAGGTCTTCTTGGACGGCGTGCGCCTTCCGGCCGACTACCTGATCGGCCGGGAGAACGACGGCTGGCGCCTGGCCAAGGTGACGCTCTCGAACGAGCGGGTCTCGCTCTCGGGCGAGGGGGCGCTGTGGGGACGCGGCGCCACGGCCAAGGACCTCGTCACCCTGGTGGCCGAGCGTGGCGTCGCCCACGACGAGTTGGACCGTGACGACCTGGTGCGCTGCTGGTCCCACGGCGAGATCCTTCGACTCTTGCGCCTGCGCCTCCTGGAGGCGGCCCTCGCCGGCCGCGAGCCAGGACCCGAGGCCAGCGTGCGCAAGGCGCTGGCCGACGACCACGGCCAGGAGGTGATGGGGCTGGCGCACCGGCTCGCCGGCGCCGCGGGCATGCTCACCGGACGCGGCCCCGGCGGCGAGGACGGCGCCGAGGGCGAGGCCTGGTCGTACGGGCTGCTCTACTCCCAGGCGCTCACGATCGGTGGCGGGACCTCGGCGGTGCAGCGCAACATCATCGCCGAGAAGGTGCTGGGCCTGCCCCGGGACCCGTCGGGGTGACCCCGACCGTCGTCGTGTGCGACGGCGACCAGACCGGCCAGGAGCTGCTCGACGAGTCGCTGCGCGTGATGGCCCCCGAGCTGCTCGGCGTCACGCTCGACATGGTCCACTACGACCTGTCGCTCGAGAGCCGGCGACGCACGAGCAACGGCGTCGTGCGCGACGCCGCCGCGGCCATGCGCGCCACCGGGCTCGGGCTCAAGGCGGCCACGATCACCCCGCCCGAGATCGGCGGCGTGGGCTCGCCCAACCGGCTGCTGCGCGAGGGGGTGGGCGGTTCGGTGATCGTGCGCACGGGCCGGCGCCTGCCCGGGGTGAGCCCGGTGGTCGCCACGACCAAGCCGATCGTCGTCGTGCGCATGGCCGTCGGCGACGCCTACGGGGCGGCCGAGGGCCGAAGCGGCAACGTCGGCTCCTTCGACGAGGTCGCCTGGCGCACCGAGCGCATCGAGCGATCGGCCTGCCGCTTCGTGGCCGAGTACTCCTTCGTCGCCGCGGCCCAGGTCGACGGCGTCGTCTACGGCGGTCCCAAGTGGACCGTCTCGCCGGTCTACGAGGGCATGCTCAAAGAGGAGATGGACGCCGCGGCCGCGCGCCACCCCGAGGTCATCTACCGCCCGACCCTGATCGACGCCTCCTACGCGGGCCTGCTCACCGACGTCCACGAGCACACGCTGGTCATCCCGTCGCTCAATCGCGACGGGGACTGCCTGAGCGATCTGGTGCTCGCCATGTTCGGCTCGATCGCCGGCGCCGAGTCGGTGCTCCTGGCGCTCGACGAGCGCCTGCACCCGGTGGTGGTCATGGCCGAGGCGCCCCACGGCACGGCGCCGTCGCTGGAGGGCAAGAACGTCGCCAACCCCATGGCGATGCTGCTCGCCGAGGCCGCGCTGCTCGACCACGCGGCCGCCCTGCTCGAGGACCCCGCGTTCCGCGTCGCGGCCACCCGCTTGCGCACCGCGACCCTGGACGGGGCCGCCGCCGGCGTGCGCACCTTCGACCTGGCCGGGGACTCCTCGACCAGCGGGGTCGTCGACGACGTGATCGCCCGGATGCGCGCGAGCGCGTGAGGTGGGCCTCTACGCGCGCCAGGTCGTGCCGCGCGTCCTCAACTGGGCCGGCGGGGCGAAGGCGGTGCGACCCTGGCGCGAGAAGGCGTGCGAGGGCCTCGCCGGCACGGTGGTAGAGGTCGGATTCGGCGGCGGGCACAACCTGGCCTTCTACCCGCCCGCGGTCACGACCGTCTACGCCGTCGAGCCGTCGTCGCTCGCGTGGCGTCTCGCCGCCCGGCGGGTCCAACGCTGCCCCGCGACCGTGACGCGCGTCGGTCTGGTCGGCGAGTCGGTCCCCCTGGAGGGCGCCACGTGCGAGGCCGCGCTCGTGACCTTCACCCTGTGCACCGTCGCCGATCCCCGCCGCGTGCTCGGCGAGGTCGCGCGCCTGGTGCGTCCCGGGGGCACCGTGCACTTCTTGGAGCACGGCGTCGCCCCGGACCCGGGGGTCGCCCGGTGGCAGCGCCGCCTCGACCCGCTGCAGGGTCGCCTCTTCGACGGGTGTCACCTGACGCGCGACCCGCGAGCGCTGCTGGAGTCGGCCGGCCTGGCGGTGACGTGGAGCGAGTCGGGCTACGTCGGGGGGCCCCGCCCGTGGACCTACGTGACGGTCGGCGTCGCGTCGACCTCGGCCTGAGACACCTCGTCCGGGGCTGCGGGCGCCGCGGACCTTCGACGGTCCACCAGTCCTTGACCCAGCGCCCAGGCGCCGACCGCGGCCACGGTGAGCCCGCCGAAGAGCACCGCGGTGCCGGTGAAGGCCGAGCCGACGTGGCGGATCCCGGCGCGAGCGATCTGCGTCGTCACGTCAGTGGACGTCGTGACGTGGTGCGCGGCCTCGTCCAGCCCGAAGCCGATGAGGGCGAGCACGGCGGTCGGTGCGCCGAAGCCGAGGGCCACCGCGACGATGCGCCAGGCCGCCGAGCGCACCGCGCGAGCGGCGGTCAGCGCGACGCCCAACGAGCCCACAGCCACCAAGACGATCTCGGTGATGAGCAGCGAGCGTGAGTGGTGCACCACGAGCGAACCGTGGGGCACCGTCACGACGCCGTGGCGCAGCGACGCGGGCCGCGCGGGCACGGCGGGGTCGACGCGGTGCATCACCGAGGTGATCCGGTAGTACAGGGGACGCAGGTCGATGCGCGCGCCGCTGCGCGACTGCGCCGCGGTCAGGGCCACCGTCAGGTCGTGGCGCGCCAGGCGTTGGGCGACGGGGTCGGCGAGCGCCACCTCGACCGCCAGGACCATCAGGGCGTGGCGGTGCAGGATCGACGACGCCACCGTGGCGGACAGGTCGTGCTCGAGCGTGTCGACGAGCTTGGTGGCGACCGCGTCGCGCGCCGACTGCGTCGTCGCGACGGCGACGAACGTGTCGGCGAGGGCCGTGGGCGAGCCGGCGAGCGGCCGCAGCGTGGCGAGGAAGCCGGCGCCCACCAGGACCAGGGAGCTCAGCGCGAGCAGGACCACCGCGATGAAGCGACGGCTCCGCTCGTGGCTGCGGGTGGCCTCGGTCACTTCGCCGTCCTTCCCACGCTCTCGCCGCTGGCGATTCTGGCAGCGTAGGCGATGGGCGCGAGGGTGAGGACCAGCACTCCGGTGACCACGGCGTTCACTTCGGGCAGCTGCTGGCCGAGGCGGATGGCGCCGAAGATCCACAGGGGCAGAGTGTTCTGGGCGCCGGCGGTGAACGTCGTGACGATGACCTCGTCGAAGCTGAGGGCGAAGGCGAGGAGCGCGCCGGCGATCAGCGCGGTGCGCAGCATCGGCACGGTCACCAGCCGGAAGGTCTGTATCGGCGTGGCGCCGAGGTCGCCCGAAGCCTCGATGAGTGACATCGACGTGCGGCGCAGGCGCGCGATGATGTTGTTGAAGACCACGACGATGCAGAACGTCGCGTGGCCGACGACGATCGTGTACAGCGAGAAGGGGATGCCCACCAGGTTGAAGGCCGACTGCAGCGCCAGTCCGGTCACGATGCCCGGCAGCGCCAGGGGCAGCACCAGGAGCAGCGAGACCGTGTCGCGCCCGAAGAAGCTGAAGCGGTGGATGCCGAAGGCGACCAGCGTCCCCAGCACGAGCGCGATGACCGTCGCCGCCACGCCCGCCTTCAGGCTCAGCACGAGGGCGCTGCGCACCGCGGGGTCGTGCCAGGCCACCGAGAACCACGACAGCGTCCAGGCGTGGATCGGGAACGTCTGGACCGTCGACTTGCCGAAGGCGAAGAGGACGATGACCAGCAGCGGCGCGCTGAGGAAGATCACGACCAGGACCGAGAAGACCGCCAGGGTGCGCCGCGAGAGATGGGAGAGCTTCATAGCGCGTCGAAGGCCCCGGCCGCCCGGGCCACGAAGAGGTAGACCCCCATGATGACGATCGACACGAACGCGAGGGCCGCCGCGAAGGGCAGGTTCCCGCCGTTGATCGCGCTGTCGTAGACGGCGTTGCCGATGAAGTCCGAGCTCGATCCGCCGATGAGCAGCGGCGTGATGAAGTCGCCCAGGGTGAGCGAGAACGTGAAGATCGACCCGGCGATCACGCCCGGCAGGACCAGGGGGAAGAGCACGCTGCGGAAGGTGAACCACACCCCGGCCCCGAGGTCCGACGAGGCCTCGAGCAGCGAGTCGGGCACGCGCTCGAAGGCTCCGTAGATGGGCACGATCATGAATGGCAGCCAGAGGTACGAGAACACGATCCACATGGCCACGTTGGTGTAGGCGATGTGGCTCGAGGGCAGGTGCAGCCACCGCTCGACGCCGGGCAGCACGCCGCGGTTCGACAGGATGTTGATCCAGGCGTAGACCTTGGCCAGGTAGCTGGCCCACAGGGGCAGCAGCGTCAGGGCGAGCAGGAGCTGGCGCCACCGGCGCGTGGCCACCTTGGCCAAGAAGAAGGCGAACGGCAGGGCGATCACCGCGTCGGTGAGCGTCACGGCGACCGCCATGATCACCGTGCGCAGGATGATGTGCCCGTAGACCGACTGGGTGAAGATCTGGTCAAAGTTCGACCACGTCCATTGGTACACGACGTTGCCGGTGAGCGAGTTCGTCGAGAAGAACGCGGTCGCCAACATCGCCCCCAGCGAGGCCAGGTAGATGACCAGGAACCACGCCAGGGGCGGGGACAGCATGAGGACGCCACGCAGCCAGGGGCGGCGCCACAGCGCCGCCCCTGCTCGATGGCTCAGGCGCCCCCCGCTCGGCGCGGCGGGCTCTATCCGATTATCTGGGTCCAGGCCGATTGCCATTGCGTGAAGTCCACACAGTTGTTCTTACCGTTGTCGCAGGTCGACAGCGGGGTCTTCCAGAACTTCAGCGTGGAGAAGTACGACTCCGGCGCGTTGGCGTGGTACTGGGCGCAGCCGCCCGCGGAGATCTGGTTCATGATCGCACACGCCTGGGTGTTGGCCGGCGTCTCGCCGAAGTACATGGCCTCTTGGGCCTGCACCTTGGGCGTGGTCACCCACTGCATCCACTTGTAGGCGCAGTTCGGGTGCGGCGCGTTGGTGGCCAGCAGCCAGGTGTCGGCCCACCCGGTCGCCCCCTCGCTGGGGATCGTGTCGGCGACCTTGGCCTTGTTGGCCTTGAGCGTGTTGGTCTGGTACGGCCACGCCGCCCCGGCCACGACCGCGCCGTTCTGGAACAGCGAGATCTCCTGGCTGGCCAGGTCCCAGTACTTCTTTATCAGCGGGTGCTGCTCTTTGAGCAGGGACACCGCGGCGTTGAACTGGGTCGAGGTCAGCTCGTAGGGATCGGTGATCTTGAGCGAGGGAGTCTGCTTGGACAAGAACAGCGCGGCGTCGGCGATCTGGATCGGGTTGTCCGGCACGGTGATCTTGCCCTTGTACTTCGGGTTGTAGAGCACCGACCACGACGTCGGCGCCGTCTTGAAGGTCTTGGTGGAGTAGAGCAGGACGTTCGGGCCGAATTCGTAGCTGACCCCGTAGTGCACGCCGTTGATCGTGTTGAAGCCCGGCGCCTTCAAGAACGGGTGGAACTGCTTCCACGAGGGGATCAGGTTGATGTTGACCGGCTTGACGTCGCCGCCGTAGATCAGGCGCAGGTCCGCGTCGCCCGACGCCGACACCAGGTCGTACTGGTGACCGCCGCCGTGGGCCATCAGCGAGACCATCTCACTGGAGGACCCCGCGTACTTGACGCTCACCACGCACCCGGTGGCCTTGGTGAAGGGAGTCACCCACTGGGGCTGGGCGTAGCCCTCCCAGGCGATCAGGCTCAGCGCGCCCTCACCCTTTCCGACCGACGCCTGGGGCGTCATGCCCTGCGTGGGTGGCGTCAGCGACGAGGCGCCCGACACGGTGACCGGCACCACGACCGCGCTGAGGACGAGCACCAGCGCGCCGGGGCCGGCCCATCGCCGGATTCGTGACTTACTCATACAGCTCCTTTGTCAAGTGCCCGGGCCGGCTCTCAGCACCGGGCGTGGTCTCCAGGGGGAAGGCGTCGGCGAGGTCCCACGAGATCGTGACCTCGCGTGACACGACGAAGGTCTCGCTGGCGCCACGGGAACGATTCTGGCTCACCGCGGTCATGGTCCGCCCGTCGGCCAGCTCCACGGTGTAGCGGGTGATCATGCCCAGGTAGGCGACGTCGATGATCCGACCTGACTCGAATGACCGGCCCGCGGGGGCTGGGCCTGCGGTGAGCTCGATCTTCTCGGGGCGCAGCACCGCGCGGCCCGCGGGAGTGGCGATCACGTTGGACGTGCCGACGAAGGACGCGACGAACTCCGTGGCCGGGTGCTCGTAGACCTCCGCCGGGCGCCCCACCTGCTCGACGTGCCCGTCGCGAAAGACCGCGAGGCGATCGCTCATGGTGAGCGCCTCTTCCTGGTCGTGGGTGACGTAGATGAAGGTGATCCCCACCTGGCGCTGGATGCGCTTGAGCTCGACCTGCATCTCCTGGCGCAACTTCAGGTCCAAGGCTCCGAGCGGCTCGTCGAGCAGCAGGACCTCGGGCTCGTTCACGATCGCGCGCGCCAGGGCGACGCGTTGGCGCTGGCCGCCCGAGAGCTGCGCGGGCTTGCGCTGGCCGAAGTCGTTCATGCGCACCATCGCCAGGGCCTGGTCGACCCGGGACACCCGTTCGGTGCGCGGCACGCGTCGCACTCGCAGCCCGTAGGCCACGTTGTCAGCGACTGAGAAGTGCGGAAACAGCGCGTAGTCCTGGAAGACCGTGTTGACCCCGCGCTGGTAGGGGGGCAGCCGGGTGACGTCGACGCCTCGCAGGTGGATCGATCCCTCGTCGGGCACCTCGAATCCGGCGATCACTCGCAGCAACGTCGTCTTTCCCGAACCCGAGGGACCGAGCATCGTGAAGAACTCGCCCCGAGCGATGTCCAGATCGACCGACGCCACCGCGGCGTGCGCCCCGAAGCGCTTGGTGACGCCGCGCAGGGAGATCCCCTGGTCAGTGGCGGACTTGATGGCGGTCGGGGACGTCAGCGTTGACATCAACCGACCTCCCCGCGCAGCATGTGAGCACACTACACCGGGGCTTTCTCAGCGGGGTCGCGGCGTGACGCCGCGAGGTCAGACCGCCGGGTGGGTGGTGAACACCGTCGTGGTGGTCACGGACGGATGCGTGCCGGACGGCGTCGGCGAGAGTTGGATGTAGCCGTGCGGCGGCAATCCGAGCAGCACTAAGGCCTGGTCGCGCGCGGTCGTAGCGACGACGATGGCCAACGAGTACCGCGCACGCGCGGTGCTGCGCTGACCCGGATTCGTCGCGACGGCGAGCTCGGCGACGAGGGTCTTCTTCGCGGCGGCGACGGCGACGCGATATTGGTGGTCGATGGCCTGGACCTCGGCGCGATAGACGCGCGCCGCGTGGCGCGACCCGGGGTCCGCTCCGGCGCCCACCGGCACGACCACCGCCAGTGACAGGCCGATCGCCAAGCCGGCGATCGCTCTCGAAACCCGTGTCGTCATTGATGCCACCTCAACTCCATCTGGCACAAAAATACCACCGGGTCCTGTGATTCACCTGTGAGTCGACCGTCACGTGAGTGCGAATATGGCCCGCCGGGACGCCTCGGGCGTCGCTTCACTACGCTGGGCGTTCACGGAGGTGCGGGTGGCCAGCATTCTCGTGGTCGATGACGAGGCGGGGGTTCGCGACCTCCTCTGCGACGCCCTGCGCATCTCGGGCCACGAGCCCGAAGCCGCCGGCGACGGCGACGAGGCCCTGGCGCTCTTCCAGCTCCGTTCGTTCGACCTGTGCATCGTTGACATCAACATGCCCAACATGGACGGCTTCGCCTTCGTCGAGACGGTTCGCCAGCACGAGGACCACACGCCGATCCTCCTGCTCTCGGCGCGCGACGCCGCGCCCGACGTGACCCGCGGCCTTCGCGTGGGGGCTGACGACTACGTGCGCAAACCCTTCGGTCTCGAAGAGCTGCTCCTGCGCGTCGAGGCGATCCTGCGGCGCAGCGGCACTGACACCGACGAGGAGCAGGTCTACCGGTGCGGCCCGTTGGCCATGAACCTCGACCGCCACGAGGTCACCTACGGCGACGAGACGCTCGAGATGTCCGCCACCGAGTTCCACCTGCTCGAGGTCCTCGTGGCGCGCAAGGGGCGCCTCCTCACCCGCGAGCAGCTGCTGCGCGACGTGTGGGGCATCGACTTCGACTCGGAGACCTCGGTGCTGGACACCTACATCTCCTACCTTCGCAAGAAGGTCCACCGCGAGGGCTTTGCGCCCATCGTGACGGTGCGCGGCGTCGGCTACAAGCTGGTCGACAACGGCACCGAATGAAGCTGGCCACTCGGCTCACCATCCTGCTCGTCGTTCTCACGACCGCGGTGGCCGCGCTCGTCGGGTGGTACGCGGTCTACACCAGCACCCGCGCGAGCTACGCCGCGCTGGACGAGACGATCACCTCGGTCGTGGCCGCCGGCGCGGGCCATCCCCTGACCGCGCTGTCGAGCGCCCTGGCCGTTGTCCAGGAGAACAGCTACGACCTCACGCTCGACCTGGTGAGTCCGGGCGGCGTCGTCACCCAGATCGTCGCCGGCGACACGCCGCTGGCGCGCCCGCCGACCGTCGCCGACGTGCGCGCCTCCCTGCACGGCGTGCACACGTCGAGTGACCTGCCGGGTTTTCGCTACGAGTCGATGAGCGTGGGCGGGGGCGACCACCTGCTGATCGCGACGAGCACCGACCTGATCGACCGCCGGAACCGCCAGCTGGAGGTCCGCATCGCGGTCGCCGCCGCGATCGCCGCGGCGCTGTTGGGCGTCGTCGCGCGCGTCATCGTCCAGCGCGACCTGCGCACGGTCGACCGGCTCATCGGCTACGCCGGGGACGTCTCGCGCGGCGAGTTCGACGAGGTCATCCCTGCGCCGAGCGGCAGCCGGGACTTCCAGGACCTCCAGGCGTCGCTGGCTCACATGGTGGCATCGCTCCAGCGGACGATCGAGGCCGAGCAGCGCATCGCCCGCGTGACCCAGCAGTTCATCGGTGACGCCTCGCACGAGCTGCGCACGCCGCTCACGGTCGTGCGCGGCTACGTCGAGCTGCTGGCACGAAAGGACGTGTCGGAGGAGCAACGCATGCGCGCCATCGAACGCGTGACCACCGAGGTGGCGAGAATGGACCGGTTGGTTCGCGACCTGCTGTTCCTCGCCGAGGTGAACGAGGTCCCCCGCGTCGAGGTCACGCCGATCTCGCTCAGCGCGCTCGTCGAGGGCGCCGCGCGCGACTTCATGACCGACCACCCGAGCCGGCCGGTCACCGTCGATGTCCAGCCCGACCTCGTCGTGGCGGGGCGAGCGGACTACTTCGAGCGGCTGCTCGGCAACGCGTTGTCGAACGTCGCGCGCCACACCGCCGGGCGCGATCCGGTGCGCGTGAGCCTCGCCGCTGACGCGCTCCGGGTCCGCCTCGTCGTCGAGGACGGCGGACCCGGCCTGCCCGACGAGATCTACGGGTCGGCGCCCGAGCGGTTCCGCCGATTCGACGAGGCGCGCAGCCGCGCGACGGGCGGCACCGGACTGGGCATGAGCATCATGGCTGACGTGACGCGCGCGCTCGGCGGGTCGATGACCACCGCGCGCAGCGACCTCGGCGGGCTGGCCATCACGTTCAGCTTCACGCGCGACGCAGGACCGCCCAGGTAAAGGGCTGCTCGACGCCCGCGGGCGTCACGTGGACCTCGCGCTCGCTCGACTCGAGCACGAAGGCCTCGCCGAAGGCCTCGGCCAGTTCGCCGGCGCCGTAGCGCGCGACCGCGAGTCCCGAGCACTGCGTGGGCCCGTCCGGCGCGAAGGCGCCGATGACCGCCACCGCCCCGGGGCGCAGGACGCGGGCCGCGCCCTCGGCGTAGCGTCGCCGGTCGCCCGGCAGGACCAGGAAGTGGAAGAGCGCGCGATCGTGCCACAGGTCGAAGTGACGCTCGGGACGCCACGCGAGCACGTCACCCTCGACCAGGGTGACGAAACCCATCTCGTCGTGCGTCGCGATCTGGTCGAGCGCCTCGCGCGAGAGGTCCACGGCGGTCAGGTCGAGGAAGCCGCGCTCAGCGAGGCGTTCGAGCAAGCGCGAGGCGCCCGCACCGACGTCGACGATGGCTGACGTGACCGAGGCGTGGGTCTCCACCAATCGCAACGAGACCATCGGCTCGCGCTGGTACCAGCTGAGAGAGGTGGGAGCGCGAGTCGCGTAGACCTCGTCCCAGCGGGCGCTCGCCGTCGCGTCGTCGCGCGGCGTCACCGCTACCTGGTGTGCTTGATCAGCTCGGAGCGGTGTTGGAACTCTTGGGCGTCGATCTCGCCGCGGGCGAATCGCATCTTGAGCGTCTCGATCGCCGTCTCGTCGTTGGACGGCACGTCGTGAACGCGCCCGTAGTGAAGCACGACGAGCGCGACCACGAGGGCGATCGCGACCCAGACGATGATGGTGGTGATTGTCCCGCCAGCCCACCAGCCGGATCCCGCCGCGTGGTTGTAGACAGCGAAGGGCATCTCGACCCTCCTTTCACTCCTAAGGGCCACGCTAATGGCATCTGGCGGGAACCGAGTTCGCGGCGACGATGGGGCCGCGAACTCGGTGCCCGTGCGACCCCGCGACGGTAGTTTGGGCCGATGGACCTGCCCGCACTCTCCGTCATCGCACTGGACTGCCCGGACCCGTTGGCCCTGGCCGACTTCTACTCGCGCGTCACCGGTCTGGCCGTCGAACCCCTGGGGGACTTTCCCCCCGACCAGGTCACTTGGATCGAGCTCGTCAATGAGGGACGCCCGACCATGGGCTTTCAGAAGATCGACGGCTACGTCGCGCCCACCTGGCCCGAGGGCGCCGTGCCCCAGCAGGCGCACCTCGACTTCGCCGTGCGCGACCTCGACGAAGGCGAAGCGCACGTCCTCTCAGCCGGGGCGACCGTGGCCGGCTACCAGCCGGGGCGCACCTTCCGCGTCTACTTGGACCCGGTGGGCCACCCCTTCTGCCTGGTGCTGCACACCGAGGATTAGACGCCGCTGAGCAGCGCCACCCCGAGGACCACCGCCGCCGCCGGGAACGCCACCCGGCGCAGCGGGCGCTCCTTGAAGACCAGCGATCCGATGAGCGCGGCCCACAGGACTCCCGTCTCGCGCAACGCGCTGACCTCGCCCAGCGCCGCGCGCTGCTGGGCCCAGAGAACGACGGCGTAGCCGGCCACCGACAGGACCCCGGCGCTCAGCCCGATGACCACGAAGCGCCGGCCCGGCCACCAGGCCACGCGGCGCGTGGAGGCCGCGCCGACGGTCCACAACGTCGCCTGGATCGCGAACAGCGTGACCGCGTAGCGCAGCGTGTCGTGGCTCGCGCGCACGCCCAGGCCGTCGACCACGCTGTAGACGGCGATGGCCGCGCCGGTCGCCAGGGCCCAGACCAGGTGGGCGTGCCCGACGCGCGAACCGCTCCGGTACGCGGCGAGGCTGACGATGCCGATGACGACGGCGCCCACGCCGGCCCCGGCGCGAAGGCCGAGGTGCTCGCCGGCCACCACCAGACCGCCCAACGTCACGAACACCGGCGCCGCGCCGCGCGCGACCGGGTAGGACTGGGAGAAGTCGCCGCGCCGATACGAGCCCATGAGGAACGCCTCGTAGCCCAGGTGGCAGCAGACCGATCCGGCGATGTAGGCCCAGGCGGCGGAGCGGGGCAGGCCGATGAAGGGCCACGCAACGAGGCACAGCGTCGCCGTGCCGAGGTTGATGAGGGCGAAACCCGCGAGCTGGTCGGTCAGGCTCTTCGCGAGCGCGTTCCACAGCGCGTGCAGGGCACCGGCCCCGAGGACCGCGAGGACCACCGCGGTGCTCATCGACGCGCCGGGCAGGGGGTCGGCGTCGCGCGGGGCACGACCCATCCTAGGAAGCCCGTCTCCCCCGGGACCTTCCAATCGACCGGTATAGACTTGGCCCTCGCGCCTCGGGGTCACCCGGACGTCGAGGACCTGTGGTGCAGCCTGGAGTGCACGCCGCCCTGTCAAGGCGGAGGTCGCGAGTTCAAATCTCGTCAGGTCCGCTCGACACCCCGCGAGGGTGGCGAGGAGGTCGAGTAGCTCAGTTGGTAGAGCGCGCGCCTGAAAAGCGTGAGGTCACCGGATCGACGCCGGTCTCGACCACCAGGTCTCAGCGCGGCGGCGCCGGCAGGGGTCGCACCCGGATCCGCGCGTGGTGCCCGCTGCGCGTCGCGCGCCAGCGGCCACTGATCCACAGGCGGCGTTGGAGGCCCAGCGCCAGCAGCTCGGCCTCGGTCGCCGCGGTGCGCACGACGCCCAGCGGCTCGATGGCCGCGACCACCGAGCCGACGCCGATACGCCGCACCAGGTAGGCGCTGAGCGCGCCGCGCCGCGCGAGGTTGCAGTAGCAGTACAGTTCGTCGGGTCTCGCTCGGGGTGCCACGACGCGCACGCTAACGAGACGGTGCGACAAGGCCGCCCCCTGACGAAAGAGACGACGTGTCCGATGTGCCGTCCCTGACCCCGCGCTACGCGCCCCAGCCCGAGGGCGTGGCCTGGCCGGGCGCCGAGTGGCCGCGGGCCGAGGGCTCAGAGGAATTGGCGCGGGTCGTCGAGGAGGCCTTCACCGCGCCCGAGCTCGCCATCACCCAGGCCGTCGTCGTGGTGCGCGGCGGCCGCGTGATCGCCGAGCGCTACGGCGGCGAGGTGCCGTTCTTCGACCGGCCGCCCGAGCCGGTCACCGCCGATACCACCTTGCTCTCGTGGTCGATGGCCAAGTCGATGCTCCACTTCGTGATCGGCACGCTGGTCGATGAGGGTCGCCTCGACCCCGACCAGGCGGCGCCGATCGCCGAGTGGGACGACCCCGATGACCCGCGCCGCGCGATTCGCATCGCCGACATGCTGGCGATGCGCGACGGGCTCGGCTGGATCGAGAACTACGTGATCGGCGAGCGCAGCGACGTGGTCGAGATGCTCTTCGGCGAGGGACAGGACGACGTGGCCGGCTACGCGGCCGCAGTCCACGCGCTGCACCCACCCGGCGCGCACTTCAACTACTCGAGCGGCACGAGCAACCTGCTCAGCCGCGTCGTCGCCGGGCTGGTGGGCCGCGGCGGCGCCTACGAGTCGTTCCTGCGCCACCGGCTCTTCGATCCCCTCGGCATGACGAGCGCGACGCCGAAGCTAGACGCCACGGGCGTGTGGGTCGCGTCGACCTTCGTCCACGCGACGGCGCTCGACTTCGCGCGCTTCGGCGTGCTGTACCTGCGCGGGGGCGAGTGGGACGGGCGCCAGCTGGTGAGCCGGCGCTGGACCGACACCGCGCAGCGACCGCTCAGCGTCGACCCCGAGAGCGGCCACCTCTACTCGTGGCACTGGTACGTGACCGGTGACGAGTTCGGCACCTACTGGGCCAGCGGCTACGAGGGCCAGATGATCAACGTGGTGCCCGCCCTGGACGCGGTGGTCGTGCGCCTGGGGCGATCGCCCGAGGAGAACTGGCCCGCGCGCGACGAGTGGCGCGGGCGCGTGCTGGACGCCCTGGCGCGCTAGGCGCCCTCGAAGGAGAAGCCGAGGTCCGGCGCGCTGAACAGCGCGTCGAAGGTCCACCCGGCGTCGGCCACCATCGCGGCCGCCGTCCCGCCGCGGTCGACGACCGCGAGGATCAGGGCCACCTGCGCCCCGAAGTCGGCGACCACGCGGGCGGCCTCCAGCAGGCTCGTGCCGCGCGTGACGGTGTCCTCGGTGATGACCACGCGGTCGCCCTCTAGGAGCGTGCCGGCGACGCGCCCGCCGCCGCCGTGGTCCTTGACCTCCTTGCGCACGCTGAAGGCCCGCAGGTGACGCCCGCGGGTCGCCGCGACCGCCGCGGTCACGAAGGAGACCCCGTCGGCGCCCATGGTGAGCCCGCCGAGCGCCGTGGCGTCACTCGGGATCCGCTCGAGCACGAGCGTGGCGACGTCGACCATGGCTTCGGGGGCGAGGATCGTCTGCTTGGAGTCGATGAACCAGTCCGAGTGTCGACCCGACTTCAGAGTGAAGTCGCCGCGGCGCACCGAGTTCGCCATCAGGTGATCACGGACCCGCTCGCGCGCGTCGCTCACGTCAGCACCACCGCGCCGGAACCGGCACGGACCTCCCCGACCAGGTGCGCACCGACCGTGGCGCGCGCGAGGGCGAGCGCGGCCTCGGCCACGCCGGGCTCGAGCGCCACCACCATGCCCAGCCCGCAGTTGAAGACCCGGAGCATCTCGTCGGCGTCGACCGGTCCGCGACGCTGGATCTCGAAGAAGATCTCGGGCGTCTCGAAGGTCGAGAGGTCGATCGCGGCGTCCAGCGTCGCCGGCAGGATCCGCGCCACGTTGCCGACGATGCCGCCACCGGTGACGTGGGCCGCCGCGTGGACCCCCCCGCCGAACGCCTCGATCAGCGCGCGCACGGTCGGCGCGTAGATGACCGACGGGCGCAGAAGCTCGTCGGCCAGCGTCACGCTGGCCCCCGGCCAGGCCGGAGCGTCCAGCGCGGCGTCGTCGTTGAGCAGGACTCGGCGCGCGAGCGAGTAGCCGTTGGAGCGCAGGCCCGGCGACGCGAGGCCCACCAGGACATCACCGGCGCGCACCCGGTCGGGGCCGAGCTGGGCGCCGGCCTCGACCACGCCCACCGCGAAGCCCGCGAGCTCCACCTCGTCGGGGTCCATCACCCCCGCGTGCTCGGCCGTCTCGCCGCCCAGCAGGGCGACACCGGCGATCCGGCAGCCCTCGGCGACCCCGGCGACCAGCTCCTCGAGGCGCGCCGGGTCGAGGGACCCCACGGCGACGTAGTCCAGCACGAAGAGCGGCTCGGCACCCACGCACACCAGGTCGTCGACCAGCATCGCCACCAGGTCGACGCCCACCGTGGCGTATCGATCGGCGCGGCGCGCCACCTCGAGCTTGGTACCCACGCCGTCGGTCGAGGCGACCAGCACCGGCGAGGTGTAGCGCGCCGTGTCCAGCGCGAAGAGCCCGCCGAAGCCCCCGATCGAACCGAGCACCCCGGGGCGACGCGTCGAGGCCACGGCGTCGCGGATGCGCCGCACCGACTCGTCGCCGGCCTCGATCGAGACTCCCGCCTGCGCGTAGGTCAGGGCGCCGCCGGGCGCGTCGAGGAGCCGGCTCACCAGCGCCCGTCGGCGCGCCCCAGGGCGACCGGCACCGGCGCGGGGTAGTCGCCGGTCAGGCAGGCGTCGCAGCACTCGCCGTCCAGTCCGATGGCGGCGCGCAGGTTCTCCAGCGTGATGAACTCGAGCGAGTCGCTCCCGATGTACTCGCGCATCTCGTCGACTGAGTGAGTGGCCGCCAGCAGCTCGTCGCGGTTCGGCGTGTCGATGCCGTAGTAGCAGGGCCAGGTGAAGGGCGGCGACGAGATGCGCAGGTGCACCTCGAGCGCGCCGGCGTCGCGCAGCATGGCCACCAGCGCGCGGGTCGTGGTGCCGCGCACGATCGAGTCGTCGACCACGACCAGGCGCTGGCCGGCGATGTTCTCGCGCAGGGGGTTCAGCTTGCGCCGCACCGCGGCCGTGCGCAGGTCCTGGTCGGGCGCGATGAACGTGCGCCCGATGTAGCGGTTCTTGACGAGCCCGTAGCCGAAGGCGATCCCGGAGCGCTTGGCGAAGCCCTCGGCGGCCGGCACCCCGGAGTCGGGCACGCCCATGACGAGGTCGGCGTCGGCCGGACACTGCTCGGCCAGCAGTTCACCCATGCGCCGGCGCGTCGAGTGCACCTGGTGACCGAGCAGGTAGGCGTCGGGCCGCGCGAAGTACACGAACTCGAAGATGCACAACCGTTCCTTGTCCCCGGCGCGGGCGAGCAGTTGGGTCGACGTCACGCCGGTCGTGGTGATCGTGACGAGCTCGCCCGGTGCGATCTCGCGCACGAAGGCCGCGCCCACCACGTCCAGGGCCGGCGACTCCGAGGCGACGATCCACCCCTCGGGGGCGTCGGCCGTGCCCAGGCGGCCCAGGCACAGCGGGCGCAGTCCGAACGGGTCGCGCGCGGCGTGCACCACGCCGGCTTCGAGCACCACGAGCGAGAAGGCGCCCTGCACGCGCGCCAACACCGAGCCGAGCGCCTCGGGCAGGCTCGCGCCGGCCTCGACCTCGCGGCTGAGCAGTTCGGCCATCAGGTCCGAGTCCGAGAGCATCGACGTCATGTGCAGGCCGGCCGCCGCGGCCAGTTCCGGGGTGTTGGTGAGGTTGCCGTTGTGGGCCAGTGCGAACCCGGACGTGCCGGCCGATCGGTAGACGGGCTGCGCGGCCGTCCAGTTCGCCGAGCCCGAGGTCGAGTAGCGCGTGTGGCCGATGACGATCGATCCGGGCAACGCCGAGAGCGTCGTGTCGGTGAAGACGTGGCTCACCAGGCCGTTGTCCTTCACCACGGTGATCTGCTGGTTGTCGAACGTGGCCATGCCGGCCGATTCCTGGCCGCGGTGCTGGAGGGCGTAGAGCGCGTCGTAGCAGAGGGGAGCGACGGCGCGGCCCGGAGCCACGATCCCCACTACCCCGCAGGCCTCTCTCATGCGCCCCCAGTGTACGGGCCGGCGGGGGGAGGCTCGGGTCAGAGGGGCGCACACCCGCTCGGTACGCTGCCGGGGTGATCGATCTGCACACGCACTCGAACTTCTCGGACGGTTCGGACACGCCGACGCAGCTGGCCCAGCGAGCCCGGGCGACCGGGCTTCGCGCGATCGCCCTCACCGATCACGACACCACCGCCAGCGCCGCCGAGATGGCCGCGGCCTGCGCCAACGTGGGCGTCGAGCACGTCATCGGCGTCGAGATCTCCCTCGCCGACCCGCAGTTCCCCCGACGACGCGCCGACGGATCGACGTCGACCCGCCAGATCCACGTGCTGGCCTACTTCGTGCCCCAGGACCCGACCTCGCCGTTCCAGGTGCGCCTGGCCGAACTGCGCGACGACCGCGACTCGCGCAATCATCAGCTCCTGACACGCCTCCACGAGTTCGGCTTCACCCGCCTCACGATGCCCGACCTCGTCTCGCGGGCCCACGGCGAGGACTCCGTCGGACGGCCCCACTTCGCCCAGGCGATGTTCGACCTGCACCCCGAGATCGTCGGCGAGAACGACCCGGAGAACTGGCGGCGGCTCTTCGACCAGTGGCTCGGCGACTCGGGCCGGGCCTACGTGCCACGAGACGGGGCGACCATCGACGAGTTCGTCGACGCCGTTCGCGGGTCCGGCGCGGTCTTCTCGGTCGCCCACCCTCACCTCAACTACCTCGACCACGCCTCGATCGGAACGATCGCCGAACAGCTGCCTGGCGTGATCGCGTCGTTGGGCGACCGCGGCTTCTCCGGCGTCGAGGCCTACTACGGCGCGACGTCCCCCGACGTGCGCGCCCTGATGGTCAAGCTCACCCGCGACGCCGGCCTCATCCCCACCGGCGGCAGCGACTACCACGGCTTCTACAAGGAGGACGTCTCCCTGGGGACCGGCCAGGGAGACCTGCGCGTGCCCGACGAGATCCTCGACGAGCTCAAGGCGGCGCGCTAGACCGCGCTCGACAGCGCCGCCGTCAGCGCGCCCACCCGGCGCGAGGCGACGGCCCCCACACCTAGGTCGACCAGTTGGTCCAGAACCAGGCGAGATCCGCCCACGACGCCGAGGTTCGATGCTGTCACACCGGACTCGGCCGCCCTCGCGGTGAACGCGTCGGGGTTCGAGGTCGCGACGACGAAACGCCCGGGATGTTCGCAGAAGAGCTCCGCGTGACCCGACACGTGCGCAGCGACAACGCCGCAGCCCGATGCTGCGGCGACCTCGGCCAACGCGACCGCGATGCCGCCCGCCCCGACGTCGTGCACGGCGGTCAGGTCGCTCACCTCCCCCGCGCAGATCACCGCCACCTCCGCAGTCACGAAGGCGGCGGTGGTGGCGAAGGACTCGGCTGCCAATGGCGCCAGCTGACCCCCTCGTCGCCCCCGAAGGGTCGCCCACCGCGTACCAGCCAGCGGAAACGGCCGTGGCCCCGGCGCCCGACGCTCCCCCACCATGAAGACGGTGTCACCGTCGCGCCACGACCACCCCGGCGGCGGCGCCACCAGGGTGTCCACGACGCCCAGCAGGCCGATGACCGGCGTGGGGTCGATGTCGGCTCCCCCGCTCTCGTTGTAGAGCGAGACGTTCCCGCCGATCACCGGCAGCCCCAGGGCGCGACAGGCCTCGGCCATCCCGTCGATCGCCTCGCTGAGCTGCCACATGACCTCGGGGTGCTCGGGGTTGCCGAAGTTGAGACAGTTCACGACCGCCTTCGCGGTGGCGCCCACGCAGGCCAGGTTGGCGACGCCCTCGGCCACCGTGAGCGCGGTGCCCTCGCGCGGGTCGAGCGCGCACCAGCGCGGGTTGGAGTCTGTGGAGAGGGCGATCCCGCGCGATGAGTGCGGGAGGCCGGGACCGCGGAGTCGCAACAGGGCGGCGTCGCGGCCCGGGCCGACCACGGTGTTGAGGAACAGCATCGAGTCGTACTGGCGGTGGACCCACGCGGGGTCCACCAGCATCGCCAGCAGGTCCTCGGCGCAGTCGCCGGCGGGCTCGTCGCCGGGGTCGTCCGCGATCAGGGCGTCCTGGTGCGCCGGACGGCGCCGCGGTCGGTCGTAGAGGGGGGCCTCGTCGGCCAGGGAGGCGGCCGGGACGTCGGCCAGGACCTCGCCGTCGACGCCGTCGCGGATCCGCAGGCGCCCGACCGGGATCCCGCCATTGTCCGCGACGGGGGCCACCACCCGGCCCACCACGGTGGCCCGAACCTCCCACTTGGCGCACAGCGCGGCGACGGCCGGCCACCCCTCGGGGGTCACGATGGCCAGCATCCGCTCCTGGCTCTCGGAGGTCATCACCTCGAAGGGCGCCATGCCCGACTCACGGCGCGGCACCGCCGCCACGTCCACGTCCATGCCGACACCGCCGCGCGCCGCGGTCTCGCTGGTCGCGCAGACCAGCCCGGCCCCGCCGAGGTCCTGGATGCCGATGACCAGCTTGCTCTCGAGCATCTCCAGGCAGGCCTCGATCAGGCGCTTCTCCTCGTAGGGGTCGCCCACCTGCACGCTGGGGCGCTTCGCGTCGTCGGCGCTGGCCGAGCCGTCCTCGCCGGCGAAGCCCGCGGACGCCAGCACCGACACCCCGCCGATCCCGTCGCGACCGGTGGTCGAGCCGAGCAGCACCGCGAGGTTGCCGACCCCGGACGCGGCGCCCAGCACCAGGCGCCCGACGGGCATCGCCCCGACGCACAGGACGTTGACGAGCGGGTTGGCGCCGTAGCACGGGTCGAAGGTCAGCTCGCCACCCACCGTCGGCACGCCCACCGAGTTGCCGTACCCCGAGATGCCCGACACGACTCCCTCGAGGAGCCATCGCTGGCGCGCGTCGGTGAGGGGGCCGAAGAAGAGCGGGTCCATGACCGCGAGCGGCCGCGCGCCCATCGTGAAGACGTCGCGCAGGATGCCGCCCACGCCCGTCGCCGCCCCCTGGTAGGGCTCGATCGCCGAGGGGTGGTTGTGGCTCTCGATGCGGATGGCCACGGCGATCCCGTCGCCGGCGTCGATCACGCCCGCGTTCTCCCCCGGGCCTACCAGGACGTGGGGCGCGGTCGTGGGAAGGCGCTTCAGGTGGATCCGCGACGACTTGTAGGAGCAGTGCTCGCTCCACATCACGCCGTAGAGGGCGAGCTCGAGGTGATTGGGCTCGCGGCCCAGGACGGAGCGGATGCGCGCGAGTTCGTCGTCCGTGAGCCCGAGCGCCCGATGCAGGTGTTCGCGGCTCACGACTCCAAGTTACCGGGCGTCACCCGCGGGCTCGTTCCGGCGGCGGCGCGCGTGACGTCACGCCGGATCGCCGTGGCGCGCCCCACTTCGGCCGATATTGAGCGTCCCGAATCGACCGACGGAGGAAAATTCTTGCGACCCGGCCTTGGTCGTGCGGACAATATCGTGATGAATCGCGACCGATGTGCTGAGAGATTCGTCAGGAGACGTGGTTCGATTGTCTGGTTCGTCGATGGTTGCTCCATAGAGCCACCTGACGCGGCAAGGCCTTTCGAGGTTTAGCATCGTTTAAGATATTCACTTGGCCTGGCTTATGACAGCAACTACACTGAATTGAAGCCCACTAAATACTCGATAACGATGGAGACATAATGGCGACGGCGACGAAGAAGGCACCCGCGAAGAAGACGGCTAAGCGCACGATGAGCGCCGATCACAAGGCCAAGCTGGCCCAGGGTCGCAACGAGGCGCGCGCCGTGAGCAAGTACCTCGACGCGCTGGCGGCCGGCAAGGGCAAGCGCGGGCGCAAGCGCACCCCCGAGTCGATCTCGATGGTCATCGTTCGCCTCGACAAGGAGCTCGCCGACGCCTCGCCGATCCGCCGCCTCGAGCTGACCCAGAAGCGCTACGACCTAGTGGCCGAGCGCGAACGGCTCCTCACGCGCGTCGACCTCTCGGGCCTGGAGAAGGACTTCGTCAAGGTCGCCAAGTCCTACGCCGCGCGCAACGGCATCGGCTACGGCGCGTTCCGCGAGCTCGGCGTGGCCGCCGAGGTGCTCAAGCGCGCCGGGATCAGCCGCACCCGCGGCTAGGGCGCGGGCACGTCCACCCGCAGGAATCCCTCCAGCAGCGTCCGTCCGTCGGCCGAGCCGACGAGGCTCGACATGGCCCGTTCGGGGTGGGGCATGAGGCCCACGACGTTGCCCTCGGCGTTCGACACGCCCGCGATGTCGTCTCGCGAACCGTTGGGGTTGTTGCGGTAGCGCAGCACGACCTGGTCGCCGTCGACGAGCTGCGCCAGCGTCTCGTCCGAGCAGGTGTACGCGCCGGAGAAGTGGTTGATGGGGATCGAAAGCTCCTGACCCACGTGGCACGCGCGCGTGAGCGCCGAGCGCGTCGAGGTCACCACGACCGTCGTGGGCTCGCACAGGAAGGTGAGGCCGCGGTTCTTCTGCAGGGCCCCGGGCAGCAGGCCGGCCTCGGTGAGGACCTGGAAGCCGTTGCACACGCCGAGCACCGGCCCGCCCCGCGCGGCGAACGCGGCGATTGCCTCCATCACCGGCGAGAAGCGCGCCAGCGCGCCCGGGCGCAGGTAGTCGCCGTGCGCGAATCCGCCGGGCAGGATGATCGCGTCGAGCCCGGCCACGTCCGTCGCCGAGTGCCACACGAACTGCGCGTCGGCGCCCAGGTCCTCGACGGCCGCGGCGGCGTCGTACTCGCAGTTCGACCCGGGGAAGACGACGACGCCGACGCGCGTCACGGGCCACCCAGGCGCACCGAGGCGCGCTCGATCACCGGATTAGAGAGCAGCCGCTCGGCCAGGGACGTCGCGACGTCCAGCGCGGCCTCCTCGTCGTCGGCCTCCACCTCGAAGCGAAAGGAGCGTCCGGCGCGCAGGCGGTGCACGCCGGTGAAGCCCAGCGCCGGCAGGGCCCGCTCGATCGTTGCGCCCTCCGGGTCGGCGATCCCCTCGCGCAGCGTCACCTCGACGACCACCGGGTACACCGTGCTCACGCGCCGAACCAGTCACGCAGCGAGCGCCCGGTGACGCGCTCGTAGCACTCGACGTAGCGCGCCGACGTCACGTCGATCACGTCGTCGGGCACCGGGGGCGGGGGCGGCGTGCGGTCCCAGGGTTGGCCGGCCAGCCAGTCGCGGAACGGCTGCTTGTCGAAGCTCGGGGGGCTCTCGCCGCGTCGGACGTGATCGGCCGGCCAGATCCGCGACGAGTCCGGGGTCAGGACCTCGTCACAGACCACCAGCGCCCCGTCGAGGTAGCCGAGCTCGAACTTGGTGTCGGCGAGGACGAGGCCGACCCGGGCCATCGCGTCCGCCGCCCGCGCGAAGAGGTCTAGGCAGATCGCGCTGGCCTCGGCGACGACGTCGGCGCCGACGAGCGCCGCGGCCTCGGCCACGGAGATGTTGAGATCGTGACCGGTCGTCTCCTTGGTCGACGGCGTGAAGAGCGGCGCGGGGAACGGGTCCGTCAGTTCCATGCCCGCGGGCACCGCCGTGTGGTGGACCGTGCCGTGGGCCACGTACTCGTCGAAGGCCTGCCCGGCCAGGCGCCCGCGCACGATGCACTCGAGGGGCAGCATCTCGGCGCGGCGCACCAGCGTCGCGCGGCCGTGCCAGTCGCGCTGGTCGCCGAAGCCCGGCACCGCCTCCTCGATCTCCACCGGGTCGCAGGTCACGAGCGACGTCGCGACCGAGGCGTCGAACCCGTGCACCCAGTAGTGCGTCAGCGCGGTCAGGACGCGACCCTTCTGGGGAATCGGCTCATCCATGACGACGTCGAAGGCGCTGAGGCGGTCCGAGGCGACCATGAGCAGGCGGTCGTCGTCGACGCGGTACAGGTCGCGGACCTTGCCGGTGTAGAGGTGTTCGAGCCCGAGGGTCACGAGCGCCAGGTTAGGGCGTCGAGGAAACGATCCTGGTGCGCGAGCAGGCGCACGGGATCGAAGACCCGCGCGAGCTCGACGGCGCTGAGCGGGCTGTCGGCGTCGGCCGCCGCGACGTCGCGCAGGTGGCGCCCCTCGTCGTAGGCGCGCCGCGACCAGGCCTGGACGTCGCGGTAGGCGTCGTCGCGCGAGCGGCCCGACTCGACCAGGGCGAGCAGGAGGGACTGGGAGAAGACCAGGCCGAGCGACCCGGTGGTGAGATTCTCCATCGCCCGGCCGGGGTGCAGGACGAGGCCGTCGGCCAGCGCCGTCGCCTGGCGCGCCACGTAGACGCACAGGCAGAGCGCGTCGGGCAACACGATGCGCTCGACACTCGAATGCGAGATGTCGCGCTCGTGCCACAGCGCCACGTCCTCCAGCCCGGCCTGCAGGTAGCCGCGCAGGACGCGCGCGAGGCCGCAGAGTCGCTCGGCCAGCACCGGGTTGCGTTTGTGGGGCATCGACGAGGAGCCCTTCTGGCCCGGGGCGAAGGGCTCCTCGGCCTCGCCGACCTCGCTGCGCGCCAGGTGACGGACCTCGAGGGCGAAGGCCTCGATCGACGTCGCGACGGACGCGCAGGCGTAGAGGACCTCGGCGTGCCGGTCGCGCGCGACGACCTGGCTGGCGGGGACCGGCGTGAGGCCGAGGCGCCCGCACACGTACGCCTCGACGCCGGGGTCGATGTTGGAGTACGTGCCCACCGCGCCCGACAGCTTGCCCACGGCGATCGCCGTGCGGGCCCGAGTCGCGCGCTCCAGGTCGCGGTCGATCTGCAGGGCGAAGAGGGCGAACTTCGCTCCGTAGGTCGTCGGCTCGGCGTGCACGCCGTGGGTGCGTCCGATGATCGGCCAGTCGATCGTCTCGACGGCGCGGCGCGTCAGGGCGTCGCGCAGCTCGGTCGTGGCGCGAATCACGAGGTCCATCGCCTCGGCCAGCGTGGCGCACAGCGCGGTGTCCACCACGTCCGAGGACGTGAGCCCGAAGTGGATCCACGAGCCCTCGGGCTCGCCGATGGCGTCCTGGACGACGTCGACGAAGGCGGCGGTGTCGTGGCGCGTCACGACTTCGCGCGCCTCGACGGCGGCGACGAACGCCGCGTCGACCACGGGCCGGCGCGCGCGCAGCGCGGCGGCGTCCGCCGCCGGCACGCGACCCTGCGCGACCAGGGCGTCGACGGCGAGGAGCTCCACCTCGAGCATCGTGTCGAACCGGTGCTCGTCGCTGAAGAGCGCCGCCACGTCGCTGGGCGCGTACCTTCGAATCATTGCCCTCCCTCGACCGCGGCCCTCGCGATGTCGCGGCGCACGACCATCCCGGAGAACTTTACGAGGCTCACCGCGTCGTAGCAGCGACGGCGAGCCTCTTCGAGCGAGTCGGCGACCGCGGTGACCGCCAGCACGCGGCCGCCGGCGGTCATGAATCGGCCCCGGGCGTCGCGCGAGGTCCCGGCGTGAAAGATGGTGACACCCTCGCGCGCGGACTCCAGCTGGCCGTCCTCGCCCAGTCCGCCGATGACGTCGCCGGCGACCGGCCGCTCGGGGTACCCGCGCGACGCCAGGACGACGGTCACCGCGGACCCCGTCGCCTCGGCGGACACCTCGCCGAGGCGGCCCTCGGCGGTCGCGCTCAGCAGATCGAGGAGCCGCTCGGCGTAGAGCGGGACGATTGATTCGGCCTCGGGGTCGCCGAATCGGACGTTGTACTCGAGGAGCTGGGGGCCCTCGCGCGTCACCATCAGCCCGGCGTAGAGCACGCCGCGGTAGTCGACGCCGCGCGCGCGCAGTTCGGCCAGGGTCGGCGCGACGATCCGCTCGAGGACCTCGTCGAGCGTGCCGCGCGCCAGCGCCATCGGGGCGTAGGCGCCCATCCCCCCCGTGTTCGCCCCGGTGTCGGCGTCGCCCACCCGCTTGAAGTCCTGGGCGGGGACGAAGGCCCGCGTGCTCGTCCCGTCACAGAGCACGAGCAGCGAGCACTCCTCGCCGCAGAGACCCTCCTCGACCACGATCGTCGTGCCCGCCGCACCGAAGGCGGTTCCGCTCAGCTTGTCGGCGACGTCGGCGAGCGCCGCGTCCGCGTCGGTCGTGACGAGCACCCCCTTGCCCGCCGCCAACCCGTCGGTCTTGATCACGTAGGGCGGAGACAGCGTGGCCAGGAACGAGGCGGCCTCGCCCCGGTCGGAGAAGACGCCGAATCTCGCCGTCGGCACGCCGGCCGCTCGCAGGAACTCCTTCATGTAGGCCTTCGATCCCTCGAGGCGCGCGCCGGCCGCGCCGGGGCCGACGACGCACTTGCCCTGGGCCCGCAACTCGTCGGCCAGGCCCTCGACCAGGGGCTGCTCGGGTCCCACGACGAAGAGATCGGCGTCGAGCTCGGTCGCGGGCGTGTCGACGCAGGACAGCCCGTGAGCCGCGATCCCGGCGTTGCCCGGAGTGACCACCACCTCGGCGCTGCGCGCGAGCCCCCACGCCAGGGCGTGCTCACGCGCGCCCGCGCCGACGACGACGGCGCGCGTCACGACGGGCGCACGAACTGCTCGCGGCCCGGTCCCAGCCCGACGACGGCGATCGGCACGCCGATGACCTCCTCGAGGAAGCGCACGTAGCTGCGTGCCGCGCCGGGCAGCTGCTCGTAGTCGGTCACCTCGGACAGGTCGACCCCCCACCCGGGCAGCGTCTCGTAGACCGGCGTCACCTCGTGGAGCACCGACTGGTGGTACGGCGGATAGTCGTAGCGGACGCCGGCCGCCTCGTACCCGACGCAGACGTTGATCTCCTCCATGGTGTCGAGCACGTCGAGTTTGGTGAGCGCCACCTCGGTCAGGGAGTTGAGGCGCGCGGCCTGGCGCGCCATCACCGCGTCGAACCAGCCGACGCGGCGCCGACGCCCGGTGTTGGTGCCGAACTCGTGGCCGCGCTCGACGAGCAGCTCGGCGATCGCGCCGTCCAGTTCGGTGGGGAAGGGACCGGCTCCGACCCGCGTCACGTACGCCTTGGCGATGCCGACGATGCGCGACAGGTCACGCGGCCCCAGTCCCGAGCCGGTGCAGGCGCCGCCCGCGACCGGGTTGGAGGACGTGACGAAGGGGTAGGTGCCGTGGTCGAGGTCGAGGAACGTCGCCTGGGCACCCTCGAGCAGGATCCGCTCGCCGCGGGCCATCGCCTCGTGGACCAGGTGGACGCTGTCGCCGATGAGGGGAGCCAGGCGCGGCGCGAGCTCGTCGAGGTAGGTGGCGGCGATCTCGGAGGCCTTCATGGGGAGCCGGTTGTAGACCTTGGTCAGCACGAGGTTCTTCTCGTGCAGGACGACGTCGAGCTTCTCGCGGAAGATCTTGGGGTCGAGCAGATCCTGGACGCGCAGTCCCACCCGCGAGGACTTGTCGGCGTAGGCCGGGCCGATCCCGCGCTTGGTGGTGCCCAGCGCGTTCTTGCCGAGGAAGCGCTCGGTCAGGCGATCGAGCTCGTGGTGGTAGGGCATGATCAGGTGCGCGTTGCCCGACACGACCAGGCGCGACGTGTCCACGCCCTTGGCGTTCAGCGCGTCGATCTCGGCCAGCAGCACCGCCGGATCGACGACGACGCCGTTGCCGATCACCGGCGTGATGTGCGCGTAGAGCACGCCCGAGGGCACCAGCTGCAGGGCGAAGGCCACGCCGTCGACGACGATCCGGTGCCCCGCGTTGTGGCCGCCCTGGTACCGCACGACGAGGTCCATGTCGCGCGCGAGCAGATCGGTGAGTTTGCCCTTGCCCTCGTCGCCCCACTGCGTTCCGACTACGACGGTTGCGGGCACGGGTCTCCCTCGAGACATTCACCGGAGACCTCAGTCTACGTCAGGTGGCGGAGAGCTCCGGTCCCGGCCACCACGAGCGTCGCGCGAAGACGCGACGCGGACCGTACACTCGGCCCGTTGCCCATCGAGTGAGGTGAACCGTGGCCACGTTCGACGACGTCATCGCCTTGACGGCCGGACTGCCCGAGGTGACCGTGTCGACCTCGTACGGGACTCCCGCGCTCAAGGTCCGCGGCAAGGCCTTCTGCCGCCTGTGGGGCCCGCGCGACTCGAACCGGGCCGACGTCGGCGACGCCGAGGTGCTCGTCGTCTTCTGCGACCTCGACGAGAAGGAGTTCCTCCTCGCCGAGAGCGACGGCTCCGTCTTCACCGCGCCGCACTACGACGGCCACGGCGCCGTGCTCGTAGTGCTCGATGACGTCGAGGAGGAGCTGCTCGGGAACCTGCTTGTCGACAGCTATCTGCTGAAGGCCCCGCCGTCGATTCGAAAGACGTTCCCCTCGATGTGAGGCCACGGGCAGCGACAGCGCCGCTCGACGACACCCGACCGTGGCACCGCGACGAGGACTACCCGCCGCCCTTGAGGTGTCCCGCGAAGGTCGATTGGGTCGCCGCCGTGATCTTCATCGCGCCTCCCACGACCTTCCAGAAGCCCGGACTCCTCGCGATCCATCGTGTCGTCCCGAGTCCCTTCACTGTCTCGCACCCCGTCGCGTCGACGTCCACCTTGGTGACGCGCACGTGCGGCGCGGCGAAGTAGAGCCAGTAGGTGGGCCCGAGGTCCGCCGGACAGTGAAAGACGCCGCTGGGCATCACGGGCAGCGCGCAGAGTGCTCGCGCGACTTCGCGCGCGGTGCTCGGGTGCCTGACGGGCACGACGGCCGGGAACGAGAAGGACGTCGGGTTCGGGGGCACCTGACGCACGACGAGCAGCGAGGTGGCGGTGTCGACGACCCGGCAGGCCGACACGTAGCTCGTGCTCTTCTTCGGCGTTGCCCCGCCCGCGTTCGAGACCGCGATCCCGACCGACGCCGCGCTCACCACGAGGAGCACGGACACGGCGCCCGGCACGGACCGCACAGAGGACCGGAGGCTCACTGGCCCGTTGCGGCGCCCGATCGGAGGTGTCACCTTCTCACTCTCGCACGACGACGCGTCGACGTGGCCGTAACGCCGCCACGAGCGACGGCTCCGGGGCTTCCCCCGCCGGTCACGACGCTCGACGGCGTCCCGGCGACTGGACCGTGAGGCCGGAACGGGAGCGGGTTGACGAGCGCCGCCAATTGACGTCGCCGCGCGTCAGCTCAGGCGGGGCGCGCTCCGTCACCCACGAAGGTGAAGAGACGCCGCCCGGGCCGGGGCTCGTCGGGCGAGCGCTCGAGCCGGTGCGTCATCACCGTGAACAGGTACTCCTCGGGGGCACAGAGATCCACCGGGGCGAATCCGGACTCGACGAACATCGTGCGTATCTCGCCGGTCAGATCGGGCTCGCGACGGTGACGCGTGGACACGACCATCGCGCCAGGGGCCGACAACGAGGGCAGCAGCTTGATCGTCCGGGCGATGTCGATCGTCGACACGTTCCCGAAGACACCGCAGACGACGAGCACGTGCGCGGGGGCGATGCCGACGTACGCGTCGGTGACACCCGCGTCATCGACCACGACCTCGACATTGGAGAGGCCGCTCGCCCGGGCGCGGGCCCGGGCGTACGCCGTGTTCTCCGGATCGAGCTCGACCAGTCGCGCCACCACGTCGCGTCCCCTCGGGTGCGCCGCCACGACGTCGATGACGTCGCGACCCTGCCCCGCGCACATCGAGAGCAGTCGGATCTCGCCCGGGGCGGTCGTGTCGAGCGCGTGGCCGATCTGGCGCTGCACCTCGCGAAGCCGCGCGGCCAGCGACGACGCGGGATCGTCGTAGGGCTCGTGCCACGTCACCCAAGGGGACCCTTCGATGCCTCGATGGTAGAAGGCGCGCCGCGCCGACCGACGCGCGGTGCGGTCGCTCAGGCGAGGGCGCTCGCCAGGTCCGCCAGGAGGTCGTCGACGTCCTCAATGCCGACACTCAGGCGCACGAGGCTGTCCGGGGGTTCCAGCGCCGAGCCCGACGTCGACAGGTGCGTCATCTCCGCCGGCAGTTCGATCAGGCTCTCGACCCCGCCCAGCGACTCGGCCAGGGTGAACACGGTCGTGGACTCGCACGCGCGGCGCGCCGCCTCGTTGCCGCCCTTCAAGGTGAAGCTCACCATGCCGCCGAAATCGTCCATCTGGGTCGCGGCCACGTCGTGGCCGGGGTGGTCGGCGAGTCCGGGGTAGTACACCCGGTCCACGGCGTCGTGGCCCGAGAGGAACGCCGCCACCAGGCGGGCGTTGGTGCAGTGCCGGTCCATGCGAACGCCGAGCGTCTTGATCCCGCGCACCAGGAGGTAGCAGTCCAGCGGCCCCGGCACCGCCCCGATCGCGTACTGGTGGAACTTCAGCGTCGCGGACAGGTCGTCGTCGTTCGTCGCCACGAAGCCGCCGATCACGTCCGAGTGGCCCCCGATGTACTTGGTCGTCGAGTGGACGACGACGTCGGCTCCGAGGGTCAGTGGCCGCTGGAGGTACGGAGTGGCGAAGGTGTTGTCGGCCACCAGCAGCGCTCCGTGGTCGTGCGCCGCGGTGGCCATCGCCTCGATGGAGACCACGTTGAGCATGGGGTTGCTCGGCGTCTCCATCCAGAGCATCCGCGTCGCCGGCGCGAAGGCCGCCGCCACCGCGGCCGCGTCGGCGAGGTCGACGCAGGTGATCGAGACGCCCCAGCGCGCGAAGACGCTCGACAGGAGCCGGAAGGTCCCGCCGTAGGCGTCGTTGCCCAAGATCACGTGGTCCCCGGGCGACAGCGAGCGCAGCAGAGCGTCCTCGCCGGCCAGGCCCGACGCGAAGGCGACCCCGTGTCGGGCCTCTTCCAGCCCGGCCAGGCACGACTCGAGAGCGGCGCGCGTGGGGTTGTCGACCCGCGCGTAGTCGCTGAAGCGCGGCTTGCCCACGCCGTCCTGCGCGTAGGTCGAGGTGAGGTAGACCGCCGGGTTCACCGCACCGGTGACGGGGTCGGGCTCGGAACCCACGTGGACCGCCCGGGTGTTGAACCCCCTCATCGCTCGCTCCTCTGTTCTAAGAACCCCAGCAGGTCGCTGCGCGTCAGCACCCCAACCGGGTGTCCGCCGTCGAGCACCAGCACGCTGGCGGTCGTGCTGAGCTGTCGCGTCAGCTCCGCCAGGCTCATGCCGACGCCGATCATCGGCATCGGCGCGTCGGCCACGTCCTTCACCCGCAGATCCAGCACCTGCGGGTCCTGGGTCGTCGCCACCAGGAGGCCCAGCTCGCTGAGCGAGCCCGACACCTCCTTGGCCGCCAGCGGCAGCTCGTCGGTCACCGTGACCAGGAGCTGGGAGACGTCGTCTTCGCGCATGAGCGAGATGGCGTCGCGCACCAGGGTCTCCTCGGTGACGAGCACCAGGTCGGCCAGGCGGTGCGTCGAACGCTTCGACTTTCCCGCCAGGACGTCGCCGGCGTCCAGCCCGTTGTGCGGGCGCAGGAAGCCAAAGTCGGTCATCCAGGTGTCGTTGAAGACCTTGGAGAGGTAGCCGCGACCCGAGTCGGGAATCAGGACCACGACGACGGCGTCCTCGCCGAGCGGGGCCGCCACCCTCAGGGCGGCGGCGACCGCCGTGCCCCCCGAACCGCCGATCAGGATCCCCTCGCGCCGCGTGACCAGCCGGGCCATGGCGAAGGCGTCGGCGTCGCTCACCGCCACAACCTCGTCGACCACCGACGCGTCGTAGTTCTCGGGCCAGAAGTCCTCGCCCACGCCCTCGGTCAGGTACGGACGACCCGCGCCACCCGAGTAGACGGAACCCTGGGGGTCGGCGGCGATGATCCGGACCCGCGGGTCCTGCGCCTTCAGGTAGCGGCCGACCCCGGTGATCGTGCCTCCGGTGCCCGCGCCGGCCACGAAGTGCGTGACGCGCCCGCGGGTCTGGGTCCAGATCTCGGGTCCGGTGGCCTCGTAGTGGGCCCTCGTGTTGTTGGGGTTCGAGTACTGGTCGGGCCGGTAGGAGTTCGGAGTCTCCTTGGTGAGGCGCTCGGCGGTCGAGTAGTACGAGTCGGGATGCTCGGGCGGCACGGCCGTCGGGCACACGACCACCTCGGCGCCGTACGCGCGCAGCAGGTCGATCTTCTCGGGCGCCATCTTGTCGCTCATCACGAAGATGCACTTGTAGCCGCGCTGCGCCGCGACGATCGCGAGGCCCACGCCGGTGTTGCCGCTGGTTGGTTCGATGATCGTGGACCCGGGACCCAGCAGCCCCTCGCGCTCGGCCGCCTCGACCATCGTGAGGGCCGGGCGGTCCTTGGAGCTCCCGCCGGGGTTGGTCGTCTCCATCTTGGCGATCACCGGGCACTTCAGGCCGGCCCCCACCCGGGCGAGGCGAACCATCGGCGTGTGGCCGATGAGCTCCAGGGGGCTCTCGGCCACGTCCATGTCGGAGTACGGCATCTCGGGTCGTTTCTGCTGGGACCGCCTCATCGCGGGGCGGTCGGCTTCCGGCCCCAACTCTAAGTGACCACGTCGGGGACGGCCGTCCCGGCCGGTGCGCGCCTCGCGAGCGGTCCCGGGTCCGGGACCGCTCGGCGACCGGTCACGGGCGACGTGGCGACGCTACGGCGGGGGTAGCCCGAGGGTGGCGCGCACCGCGATGGCGGTGCCGCCAAAGGCGATGCCATCGGCGTGCACTCGGGCGTATCCCGGTCCCTTCAGGTGGAGTCCGCCGAGGGACCAGGAGTGCAGGTCGAGCGCGGCGCGCCCCAGCTGCGTGAGCAGCAGCGCGACGTCGCGCCGCGCCCGAGCCGGCCACGTTTGGCGAGCGACGACCGTGGCGTCAGACGCCAGAGATCTCTCGAAGGCCAACGCGTCCTGGCGCCTGAGCGTCGTCGAGAGCGATCCCCACGACACGAGCTCCGCGTCGATCCTGGCGAACGCCACGTCGAATCGACCGGCGTCCCTCAGGTACTGGGCGGCCGCGCCGGCTGGAAAGTAGAACGTGAACGAGTCACGGACCACGCTGGTCGGGACGCGGATCGTGCCTCCCCGGGCACTCAGCGTCAGCCCGTTGGCGAGCCGCAGGCGCGGGACGCGGCGATTGACCTCGACCTGGCTGAACCTGACGTTGGCGATGTCGGGGTAGGGCACGTCCTTCGCCGAGACCTCCGAGGGCGCCGGGTCCTCCTGGATCCACTCGCCCGTCGTGAACGACCCCCCCGCGCCGTACGCGACCGTCCGGGAGAACGCCAGATGGGCCGCGCCATCACTGATCCCCACGGTCCATCCGCGACGCGAGTGCACGAGCGACAACGCGACGACGTCCCTCGCCGCGACGTACCCGATCCACTGCGGGCGGAATTTCAATCTCGTGTCGCTCCAGAAGGCCCGGTAGACGGGACTCATGAGGCTCCGGCTCAGCTCGAACACGCCGACCTGGATGAAGCGGCTGGTGGCGTCGTCCTGCGCGCCAATCCACGTCGCCGCGGCACCGGACCACGAGCTCGGGGAGATCCGCGGCACCCGCCACGACGCCGAGATCTGTCTGACGTCGCCGGACCACTGGTATCCGCCGAAGCCGCTCTGGGGAAAGACGAACGTCGGGTTGCCGGCGCGCACGCCGGGTCGGGGCGACGACCCTCCCGGCGGCTCTCGATTCGCGAGGAGAAGCGCACCGGCGATGACCGAGCTGGCGAGCGCGAGGCGACCCACGGCGAGTCGTCGCTGACGTCGCCGGGTCACGCACCCGATACTCGCACACGGCTCCGGCGGGTGGGGCGGACGACCTCGCCGCCTCGCTCGCGCGGTCGTTCTCGAGCGGCTTCATCGCCCGCACCAGAGATGTTCGTGTCGCTCGGGTGGACGCACTGCGTCGGTGCGTTACGTGGCCCCATCTCCCGTGGGCGCGGAGAACGTGAAGGAGTCATTGCGCACGCTGGTGGGAACGCGAACGCCACCCCCGGTGGGCGTGAGCTTCAGCGCGTTGAAGACGCTCAGTCGCGGCGCCTGCCCGTCGACCTCCAGACGCTGGAACGTCACGTCGCTCATGACGGGATACGGAACGTCCTTCGATGCGGCGGTGCTGGGACTGGGGTCCTCCTGGATCCACTCGCCCGTGCTGAACGACGCTCCGGCGCGGTACGCCACCGCCGTGGAGAACGCGAGCTTGGCCGCGGGGTCGCTCAGGCGCACCGTCCACCCGCGACCACTTCTCACGAGCGACGCGGAGACCAGGTCGCTGGCCTGGACGTCGCCGATCCACTGCGGGATGAACTTCACGTTCGCGTCGCTCCAGAACGCCCGGTAGACGAACGTCGAGGCCGCGACGCACTGTTCGAACACACCGACCTGGATGAAACGAGAGCTCGCGATGTCCTGCGCCCCAATCCACGTCGCCGCGGCGCCCGGCGTCGAGTCCGGCGCGATCGTCGGCACGCGCCAGTTCGAGCTGACCTGGTAGACGCCACCCGACCACTGGTAGCCGCCGAAGCCGGTCTGGGGGAATGCGTAGGCCGGACTGCTGGCTCGCGGACCTCTCACGGCGCGTGCGTCACCGGAGTGAAGGCGCAGACCGATCAGGAAGCCACCGGTCAGCATCAGGCAGGCCAGGGTGGCGCGCCCCACCATCCACCACCGCGAGAGCCCCCGATACATATCTGGCTGATACTGGCACACCGGGCCACGCGGCGTCCGGGGAATCACCAATCGTCACACCGCGTTGTGAATGGGACCCGATGACGCCGGACATGGGTGATCGCAAGCCCGGAACCGGCCGCGGGCGAGCGGCGTCGCCTCGACCTAGAGCACGTACGGGATGACGGCCTTCACGCGGCGTCGGTACTCGGGGTACTGATCCGGGAAGGTCTCGGTCATCAGCCTCTCCTCTTGGGGTATGCGCAGGCCGAAGACGACGACGCCCGCGGCCACCGCGACGAAGCCCACGAGTTCGGCGTAGATCAACGCGGTGCCGATCCCCATCGCGATGAGTCCGGTGTAGATCGGGTGGCGCACGATCCGGTACGGACCGCTCACGATCAGCTCGTGGTCCTCCTTGAGCGTGACGTTGCCGCTCCAATTGGTCCCGATCGTGAGCCGCGCCCAGACCGCGAACGCGGCGCCCAGCACCACCAGGGTGGTCGACACCACGCTGAGCGACGAGTCGGGGATCCAGAGGTGGCGATGCCAGCCTGCGCCGTTCGAACTCGTGCGCGACACGGCAATGACGACCGCCGCGATCAAGATCAGCGGCACCGGATTGCGCCATCGACGCTCGATGGTTCGCTTGGTGCGGAAAGCGAGCACGATCCAGATGGCGACCACCACGGTCCACGTCCAGTCGATGACGGTGGTGTCGGGGCGAACCATCGCGCCTAGCGCGTCGGTCGCGGCCCGCGACCGTCAGCTCGAGCCGTCATGGGAGTGACACTAATGACGGCGCACTCTCGGCGGCGCCTATCGAAAGGTGATGACGCCCTCGACGGCGTCGACGGTGATCGTGTCGCCCTCGTGGTACAGGCCCTGGAGAACGGCTAGGGCGAGGGGGTCCTCGAGGCGTCGCTGGATGACGCGCTTCAGCGGGCGCGCGCCGAAGGCCGGGTCGTAGCCCTCGTGGGCCAGCGCCGCGGCCGCGGCCGGCGTCACGTCGAGCACGAGCCGGCGCTCGGCCAGGCGCTGGCGCAGCCGGCCCAGCTGGATCTGGACGATGATCGCGAGGTCGGCCTCGCCCAGGGCGCGGAAGCGGATGATGTCGTCGACGCGGTTGATGAACTCGGGCCGGAAGTAGTCGCTCGGGTCGCCGGCCAGGTTGCTCGTCATGATGAGCACGACGTTGGTGAAGTCAACGGTGCGGCCCTGGCCGTCGGTGAGCCGGCCGTCGTCGAGCACCTGAAGCAGGATGTTGAACACGTCCGAATGCGCCTTCTCGATCTCGTCGAGCAGCACCACGGCGTAGGGACGGCGGCGCACCGCCTCGGTGAGCTGGCCGCCCTCCTCGTAGCCCACGTAGCCCGGAGGGGCGCCGACCAGGCGGCTGACCGAGAACTTCTCCATGTACTCGCTCATGTCGATGCGCACCATCGCGTGGTCGTCGTCGAAGAGGTACTCGGCCAGCGCGCGGGCCAACTCGGTCTTGCCCACCCCCGTCGGTCCGAGGAACAGGAACGAGCCGATGGGCCGGTGCGGGTCCGACAGGCCCGCCCGCGAGCGACGGATGGCGTTGGCGACCGCCGTCACGGCCTCGTCCTGGCCGACGACGCGCGAGTGCAGCAGCTCCTCCATGCGCACGAGCTTGTCCACCTCGCCCTCGAGCAGGCGCGACACCGGCACGCCGGTCCAGCGGCTCACCACCTCGGCGATGTCCTCGGCGTCGACCTCTTCTTTCAGGAAGGCGCCGTCGCGCTGGAGTGCCGCGAGATCCTCGGTCGCGGCGTCGATGGCCTTCTCGATCTCGGGGAGCGTCCCGTAGCGCAGCGCCGCCGCCCCGGCCAGGTCGCCGGCCCGCTCGAGGCGCTCGGCCTCGCCGCGCTTGTCCTCGAACTCGCCCTTGGCGCCGCGGATCCGCTCGATGGCCTGCTTCTCGGCCTGCCAGCGCGCGGCGAGCTCGTCGCGGCGCTCGCCCTGATCGGCGAGCTCCTCTTCGAGGCGGGCCCGGCGCTCGAGCGACGCCGGATCGGTCTCGTTCTCCAGCGCCACGCGCTCGATCTCGAGCTGGCGGATGCGCCGGATCACCACGTCGAGCTCGGTGGGCATCGAGTCGATCTCGATGCGCAGGCGCGAGGCGGCCTCGTCCATGAGGTCGATGGCCTTGTCGGGCAGGAAGCGGTTGGCGACGTAGCGCTGCGAGAGCGCGGCGGCGGCCACCAGAGCGGCGTCCTGGATCCGCACGCCGTGGTGGACCTCGTATCGCTCCTTGAGCCCGCGCAGGATGGCCACCGTGTCCTCGACCGAGGGTTCGCCGACGTAGACCTGGGCGAAGCGCCGCTCGAGCGCGGCGTCCTTCTCGATGTACTGGCGGTACTCGTCGAGCGTCGTCGCGCCGATGAGGCGCAGCTCGCCGCGCGCCAGCAGCGGCTTGATCATGTTGCCGGCGTCCATCGCGCCCTCGGCGGCCCCGGCGCCGACGATGGTGTGCAGCTCGTCGATGAAGGTGATCACGTCGCCCTCGGCGTCGGTGATCTCCTTCAGCACCGACTTCAGCCGCTCCTCGAACTCGCCGCGGTACTTGGCGCCGGCGACCATCGATCCCAGGTCCAGCGCGATCAGTCGCCGGTCGCGCAGGCTCTCGGGCACGTCGCCCTCGACGATGCGCTGGGCCAGCCCCTCGACGATCGCCGTCTTGCCCACGCCGGGCTCGCCGATCAGCACGGGGTTGTTCTTGGTGCGCCGGCTCAGCACCTGGATGACGCGGCGGATCTCGTCGTCGCGCCCGATCACCGGATCCAGCTTGCCGGCGCGCGCCAGCGCCGTGAGGTCGCGCCCGTACTTCTCGAGCGACTGGAAGGTGTCCTCGGGGTTCTCCGAGGTGATCCGGGCCGACCCGCGGATGGTGCGCAGGGCCTGGAGCAGGCGCTCGCGCGTCGTGCCGACCAGCTCGGCGCCGGCCACCACGACGTGGTCGACCGAGAGGTACTCGTCACCCAGGTCGGCGCGCAGCTCGTCGGCCTCCTCGAGGCTCGCGCGCGCCTCGGGCGAGAGCCCGGGCTGGGAGCCGCCCACCGCGCGCGGCTCGGTCGCGACGCGCTCGTTGAGCGCCGCCGCCACGGCGACCGGGTCGAGGTCCGCCGCGACCAGCAAGGGACGCGCCACGCCCTCGGGCTGGTTGAGCAGCGCCAGCATCAGGTGCGCGGGCGTCACGTAGGGATTGCCCGCCGCGGCGGCCTGGGTCGTCGCGGCCTGGAAGGCCTCGCGGGTCTTGACGGTCCAGCGCTGGGGGTCGAGGGTCACGGGCGCTCCCGTCGATCGCCGGACGCGTCGAAGAACACGGCGATGGTGCTCGACACGGGCACGAGGTCGCGCCGGTACTGGCGGTGCGCCGCCTCGACGTCGCTGCGCGCGTGGTCGATCTGGTCCGCCAGCTGCGCGCGCGCGTCGGCCAGCTCCACCTCGAGGGCCATGATCCGCTTGACTCCCTCTAAGTTGACGCCTTCGGTCGTGAGCTCCTGGATGCGGCGAAGCGCGGCGAGGTCCTCGTCGGAGAAGCGCCGCGAGCCCCCGCGCGTGCGTCGCGGGCGCAGCAGGCCGCCGCGCTCGTAGTTGCGCAGCGTCTGGGGGTGGACCCCGGCGAGCTCGGCGAACACCGAGATGACGTAGACCGGGTGGTCCTCGCGTTCAGCCATTCTCTACCTCCCCGAGCGACGCGCCGAGCCGCTCGACCAGCGCGCGCTGCTCCTTGGTCAGCTTCTTGGGCACGGTCACGCTGATCGTGGCCAGCAGGTCGCCGGCGGCGTGCTTGCCGCTCGCCGGCACGCCGCGACCGCGCACGCGCATCGTCGTGCCCCCCTGGGTGCCCGCGGGCACCTTGAGGGTGACCGGCTCGTCGAGGGTCGGGACCTCGACGGTGGTGCCCAGCATGGCCGCGGTGACCGGCACGTTGACCGTGGTGGTCACGTGACGGCCCCGGCGCCCGAAGCGCGGGTCGCTCTGGACGTGCACGTCGACGAACAGGTCACCGGCCGGTCCGCCGTTCACGCCGGGGTTGCCCTTGGCCTTGAGGCGGATGCGCTGGCCGTCGACGACGCCCGCCGGCACGCGCACGTTCACGCGTCGCGCCGACGGCTCGCGTCCGGTGCCGTGGCACGACGGACAGGGCGTCTCGACGCGCCCGCCGCGGCCGTGGCACACCGGGCAGATCGTGGACATCGCGAAGGGGCCCTGGTCGTCGTTGAGCACGCCGCGCCCGTTGCAGCGCTCGCAGGCGATGAATCCCGTGCCCGGCGCGGCGCCGTTGCCCCCGCAGGTGTGGCAGGCGTCCGACGAGGGCAGCGTCACCGTGGTCGTCACGCCGACCACCGCGTCGCGGAACCCCAGGTGCAGCGCGGTCTCGAGGTCGGCGCCGCGTTGGGCGCGCTGGCGCCGCCCGCCGAAGAGGCCCCCGAAGAGGTCGCCGAGGTCGCCGATGTCGCCGGTCGTAAAGTTGAAGCCCCCGCCGGGGCCGCCCGGCGCGCTGAAGCCGGCCGCCGCCGGTCCGAGCCGGCGCACCTCGTCGTACTCCTTGCGCTTCTCGGCGTCGCCGAGCACGTCGTAGGCGACCGAGACCTCCTTGAACCGCTCCTCGGAGCCGGGGTTCGTGTCGGGGTGCAGCTGCTTGGCGAGCTTGCGGTAGGCGCGCGTGATCTCCTTCTCGGTGGCGCTCGACGTGAGGCCCAGGATCTTGTAGTAGTCCTTCTCGAACCACTCGCGTTCGGCCATCTAGCCCTTCACTTTCACCATCGCCGGCCGCAGGACCGTCCCCTTCCAGCGATACCCCGCGCGCAGCACCTCGTCGATCACCGCCTCGCCCTCTCCGGGCTCGTGGACGACGGCGTCGTGGATCTGGGGGTCGAAGGCCACGGCGCCTTGGTCGATGCGCTCGAGGCCCTGTCGGGCCAGGGCGTCCAGCAGCAGAGCGCGCGCCTGGGTCAGGGCCGCCGCCTGCTCGCTGGACTCGGCGTCGTCGCCGAAATGCGCCTGGGCGAGGTCGAAGGCGTCGAGCACCGGCAGGATCTTCGCGACGAGGTCTCCCGCCGCGCGGGCCGCGGCCTCGTCGGCCGATCGCAGCACCCGCTTGCGGTAGTTCTCGAAGTCGGCCTGGAGGCGCTGGAGCGCGTCGAGGTACTCGTCGCGCTGGCGCTCGGCGTCGCTACGCAGGTCGACGCCCTCGAGGTCGTCGGGCACCGCATCGGTCAGGTCGTCGTCGGGTACGTCGTTGGTCACGGCTCGTCGACGATCTCGGCGTCCACGATGTCCTCGTCGTTGCCGGTCGGCGTCGACGTGGGCGCGGCGTTGGCCTTCGCGGCCTCCTCGTAGAGGCGCTGGCTGAAGCCCTGGCTCGCGGTGAGCAGCCGCTCGGTCGCCGCCTTGACGGCGTCGGAGTCGGCGCCCGCGAGGGACTCCTTCAGCGCGGCCAGCGCGCTCTCCACGTCGTCGCGCTCGCTGCCCTGGAAGGACTCGGCCTGCTCGCGCAGCAGCTTCTCGGTCGAGTAGACGAGGCCGTCCGCGTTGTTGCGGATCTCGGCCTCGGCGCGGCGCTTGCGGTCGTCCTCGGCGTGGGCCTCGGCGTCGCGCACCATGCGGTCGATCTCCTCCTTGGAGAGCGACGAGCCGCCGGTGATGGTCATCGACTGGCTGGTGCCGGTCGCCGTGTCCTTGGCCGACACGTGGACGATGCCGTTGGCGTCGATGTCGAAGGTGACCTCGATCTGGGGCACGCCGCGCGGCGCCGGCGGGATGCCGACCAGCTGGAACTTGCCCAGCGTCTGGTTGTAGGAGGCCATCTCGCGCTCGCCCTGGAGGACGTGGACCTCCACGCTCGGCTGGTTGTCGTCGGCCGTGGTGAAGATCTGGGACTTCTTGGTGGGGATCGTCGTGTTGCGCTCGATGATGCGCGTCATGACGCCGCCCTTGGTCTCGATGCCCAGCGACAGGGGCGTCACGTCGAGCAGCAGGATGTCCTTCACGTCGCCCTTCAGCACGCCGGCCTGGACCGCGGCACCGACCGCCACCACCTCGTCGGGGTTGACGCTCTTGTTGGGCTCCTTGCCGGTCACCTTGTGGACCAGCTCCTGGACCGCGGGGATGCGCGTCGAGCCGCCGACCAGGATGACCTGGTCGATCTTCTCGACGGTGAGCCCGGCGTCCTTGATCGCCTGGTCGAAGGGCGCGCGGCACCGGTCCACCAGGTGCGAGGTCAGCTCGTTGAACTTGGCGCGACTGAGCTTGAGGTCCATGTGCTTGGGCCCGTCGGCGGTCGCGGTGATGAAGGGCAGGTTGACCTGCGTCTCTTGGACGCTGGAGAGCTCGATCTTGGCCTTCTCCGAGGCCTCCTTCAGGCGCTGGACGGCCATCTTGTCCGACGACAGGTCGACGCCCTCGGTGTCCTTGAACGTCTTGATGAGCCAGGCCATGATCGCGTCGTCCCAGTCGTCGCCGCCCAGGTGGGTGTCGCCGTGGGTGGACTTCACCTCGAAGACGCCCTCGGCGATCTCGAGCACCGAGACGTCGAAGGTCCCGCCACCCAGGTCGAAGACGAGCACCGTCTGCTCGCGGGTTCCCTTGTCGAGCCCGTAGGCGAGGGCCGCCGCGGTCGGCTCGTTGACGATGCGCAGCACCTCGAGCCCGGCGATCTGTCCCGCCTCCTTGGTGGCGGTGCGCTGGGCGTCGTTGAAGTAGGCGGGCACCGTGATGACCGCCTGGGTGACCGTGTCACCGAGGTAGGACTCGGCGTCGCGCTTGAGCTTCTGGAGGATGCGCGCGGAGATCTCCTGGGCCGTGTACTTGGTGCCGTCGATGTCGACCGACCAGTTCTCGCCCATGTGGCGCTTGACCGAGCGGATGGTGCGCTCCGGGTTGGTGATCGCCTGGCGCTTGGCGACCTCGCCGACCAGGACCTCACCGGTCTTGGAGAAGCCGACGACCGACGGGGTGGTGCGGCCGCCCTCGGCGTTGGGGATGACGACGGGCTCGCCCGCCTCCAGCACGCTCACCACCGAGTTGGTGGTCCCCAGGTCAATGCCCACTGCCTTCGACATGAAATGCTCCTTACGACTGGCCTCGCCGCCTCGGGCCTTCCGATGGCGAGATTTCCGACCTCAAGTGTACCAAGTTGAGTCTCCTCTTGTCAAGAAAATGTACATGGATGGGCGCAACTAGGTAAGTGGATCAGGACGGCGCCTCGAGTCCTCGGTGACATCTCGCGTGCCGACCTCATCGGGTCCGCCGAACTGGGCGGTCATCCACTCCTCGGGGGTCAGTCGCGGCTCGGCGCTCAACCGCGATCTGCGTGGTCCGGGTGGTCGGGCCTGCTGCGCGCGGCCCGACCGTCACGGAGAGCGTCGGTGGGCTCGCCGAGGACGCGGAATCGGTTGGCAGACTCACGCGCAACCCTGGGCCGGACGAGCGAGTCCCCGCCGGGCGGCGCCGTCGCGAGGCGGCCGACGTCGATCAGAGGCGCCGACACACGAGCTCGCCCTTGCCGATGGGCACGACGACGGCGTCGACCCGGGGGTCGGCGTAGGCGGCGTCGACGAGCGGCTGAAGCTCGGACTGGTGGCTGATGACGTTGTCGGCGACGAGGAGTCCGCCGCGCACCAGGCGCGGGACGACCAGCGCGTAGGTCGCGTCGTAGACGTCCTTTTCCGCGTCGAGGAAGCAGAAGCCGATGTCGTGGAGCTTCTCGGCGCGGGTCAGGAAGTCGCCGGGGATGAGGTCCACCACGTCCTCGACCCCGGCCCGCGCGAACGTCTCGCGCGCGAGGGCCACTTTGGCGTCGAGGATCTCGTAGGTCGTCAGGCGTCGCCCGGCCGCCCGGCAGGCCAGCGCCAGCCACAGCGTGGAGTACCCGGCGCTGGTGCCGATCTCGATGATCCGGCCCGCGGGCGCCGACGCGCACAGGATGGCGAGGAACCGGCCGGTCTCCGGCGGGATCTGGCGCAGCCGCTCGAGCTGGGGCGTGTCGTCGAGGCGGTCGCGCGCGTCGCGCTCCTCGAGTTCGCGCATGCGCAGGGCCACCCGGGCGGGCAGGGTGTTGAACACGATTCAACTATGCCAGGGCGCTTGAAAGCAGCGCCGGACCAGTCGGTACGCTTAGGCGCAGTGCCCGACCTGATCCTCCTGCGCCACGGCCGCTCGGAGTGGAACCAGCTGAACCTGTTCACCGGCTGGACCGACGTCGACCTCGACGACGTCGGCGAGGCCGAGGCCGTGACGGCCGGGCGCCTGCTGGCCGCCGAGCCCGGGCTCGACCTGCGCATCGTGCACACGTCGGTCCTCACCCGCGCCATCCGCACCGCCGAGCTCACCCTGCACGAGGCCGGCCGCTCCTGGCTGCCGGTGCGGCGCAGCTGGCGCCTCAACGAGCGCCACTACGGGGACCTCACGGGCAAGAACAAGAAGGAGACGGCGGCGGCCTTCGGCAAGGACCAGGTGCGACTGTGGCGGCGCAGCTACGACGTGCCGCCGCCGCCGCTGGCGCCGGGGGACCCGCGCTCCAGCGAGTCCGACCCGCGCTACCGCGACGTGCCCCGCGAGTTCATCCCGGCCACCGAGTGCCTCAAGGACGTCGTGGCGCGCGTCGCGCCGTACTTCCGCGACGTCATCGCCGACGACCTGCGCGTCGAGGCGGTGCGCGGCGGCGCAGTGCTGGTCGTGGCCCACGGCAACTCGCTGCGCGCGCTGCGCATGGTCCTCCAGCACATCTCCGAGGACGAGATCACCGAGCTCGAGATCCCGACGGGCATCCCCTATCGCGTCCGGCTCGACGAGCAGCTCGAGGTCATCGAGGCCCGCTACCTCGGCGACGCCGCCGCCGCGGCCGCGGCGGCGGACGCCGTGGCGCGCCAGGCGGGCTAGATCGCCTCGGGGCCGCGCTCGTTGGTGCGCACCCGCACCACCTTCTCCACGTCGGTCACCCAGGCCTTGCCGTCGCCGACCGTGTCGGTGCGTGCGGCCGTGACGATCGCGTCGAGCACCGCGTCGACCTGCTCGTCGGTCGTGACGACCTCGATCTGAATCTTGTCGACGAAGTCGAACTCGTACTCGCGTCCCCGGTAGATCTCGATGTGACCGCCCTGGCGGCCGAAGCCCCGGACCTGGCCGACGGTCATGCCCGACACGCCCACGGCCTTGAGGGCGACCTTCACCTCGTCGAGCTTGAACGGCTTGACGACTGCGGTAACCAGTTTCACTCTTGCTCCTTAGACGTTGTCGCTGTGGGTGTGACTCGGGGTCATGATCGGTTCGCCGAACGTCGGCTCCGGGAAGGCCTCCTCGTCGTGGATCGCGATGTCTCCAATGGCTAGCACGTCCTCGGGCTCCCGCAAACCCCCGAGCACCAGTTTCACGATATAGAAGACCACGGCGGTGCCGGTGGCCGTGAACACGATGATCCACGAGGCGGCGAGGAACTGCTCCCAGAGCTGGTGGAAGGAGTGGCCGTAGAACCAGCCCCGGACGAAGAAGCTGCCCGCCCCCTTGTAGTTGCGCCCGATCACCCCGTACTGGGTCATCTTGGGGTCGGCCAGGATCCCCACCAGCAGTCCGCCGGTCAGCCCGGCGAAGCCGTGGGTGTAGACCACGCCCAGGGCGTCGTCGACCAGGCGGAAGGGCCGCAACCGCGACACGTAGTTCCACGCGACCCACACGACCACCGAGGCGATGAGCCCGACCATGATCGCACCGGTCCCGTTGACCCAGCCCGCCGAGGGCGTGATCGCCACCAGTCCGCAGATCATGCCGTTGATGGCGCCTAAGAAGGTCGGCTTCTTCTGACGCGAGAAGAACATGTCCATGCCGACCCAGGCGAGCACGCCCACCGCGGTGGCCACGTTGGTGTTGAGCACGGCGCTGGCCGCGTCGGCCCCGGCGTAGAAGGGGTCGCCCCCGTTGAAGCCGTTCCACCCGAGCCAGAGGATGCCCGCGCCGACCGCGACCATCATGAGGTTGCTCGGGAACGCGTTCTCGCGGTCCTGCCAGCGGCGCGGGCCAACGATGGCCGCCCCCACGAAGGCGGCGACGCCGGCCGCCAGGTGGATGACGTACCCGCCCGAGTAGTCGACCGCGCCCTTCTGGGCGAAGAAGCCGCCGCCCCACAGCAAGGCGGCGTTCACGCAGTAGACCAGCGTGATCCACAGCGGCACGATGAGCAGCCACGCCTTGAACTTGAGGCGACCCACCAGACCGCCGAGGAAGAGCAGCGGGGTGATGGCCGCGAAGACGAACTGGAAGTACGCCAGCGTCGCCGTCGGGAAGTGGAACGGGATCAGCGTGTTGGCCCCAGAAAAGGCCTGGCCCTGCTCGGACGACGCATTGCCGAGCGCGGTGAAGTGACCGATGAAGCCGCTCCAGAACGACCCAGTCGGCCCGAAGTGCGACAGGCGACCGAAGGCCAGGTTGTAGCCCCACAGCATCCACACGACGAGCACGAGCGCGAAGCCGCAGAACACCATCATCATGGTGTTGACGATCCACTTCTTGCGCACCAGGCCGCCGTAGAGGACGGCGATGCCCGGCAGGCTCATCAGCCCGACCAGGGTGGCCGCGACGAGCTGCCAGGTGTTGTCGGCGGGATTCAGCCAGTGCGGGTAGGGGATGTTCGTCGCCAACTCGAGCACGTCTCTCCTTCACCTCGTGAGGGCGACGCTGACCTCGGACCGTTTCGCCAAGTGTGCCAACCGAGGATTGCGAGACCGTTAGCGACGTGTTTCGGCGGTGTGAACAACGCGACACCGCGCGCGTCGCGGTTACCGTGGGGGCCGTGCCCACGCCCGACGAACGTCACGTTGCCGCGCCGCTCTGGTCGCCGTCTGCGCGGCGCCGTCGCGCCGCGCACATGCACGAGCTGCTCGAACGACACGGCTTCGCAACCTACGACGAGGCGTGGCGCTGGTCGATCGACCCGGCGACCACCGGCGAGTTCTGGGCGGAGGTCGCCCACGAGTCGGGCGTGCGCTGGCACGCCGAGCCGCGCGCGGCCTTAGAGCACGACGAGAGCCGCGTCACCGGGTTTCGATGGTTCCCCGGCGGCACGCTGAACTACGCCGAGGCCGCGCTGAGGCGCCGCGGCACAGAGACCGCGATCGTGGCCCACGACGACGCGCGCGGGCGCTCCCAACTGTCGTGGGACGAGTTGGCCGCGCTCGTCGGGGCGTTGCAGATCGGTCTTCGCTCGCGCGGCGTGGGACGCGGCGACGTCGTGGCGGCCTACCTGCCCAACGTCCCCGAGACGCTGGCCCTGATGCTGGCCACGGTGGGCCTGGGCGCGGTGTGGACGTGCTGCGCACCCGAGACCGGGCCCGACGGCGTGCTCGACCGTTTGGCCCAGTGCGAGCCCGCGGTGTTCGTCGCCGTGGACGGCTACCGCTACGGCGACAAGCTGCGCGACGCGCGTCACGACGCCGAGACGATCCGGGCGGGCTTGGCGTCCGTTCGCCACGCGATCGTCCTGGGGCTCGCCGGCACGGGCGAGCTCACGGGTGCCTGGGACGCCTGGGCCGACCTCGCCGCGACGGGCGCGGACCCGACCTTCGAGCCGGTGCCGTTCGACCACCCGCTCTACGTGCTCTACTCGTCGGGCACCACCGGCAAGCCCAAGGCCATCGTGCACGGACACGGCGGGATCCTCCTCGAACACTTCAAGGCCCTGCGCTACCACTTCGACCTCGACGACGACGACCGCTTCTTCTGGTACACCACGACCGGCTGGATGATGTGGAACTTTTGCGTCTCGGGCCTCGTCGTCGGCGCCACCGTCGTCCTCTACGACGGCAACCCCGCCTGGCCGTCTCTCGACCGGCTCTGGGAGTTCATCGCGGCCGAGGGTGTCACCTGCGCGGGCGTGGGGGCGGCGTTCCTGGTGTCGTGTCAGAAGGCGGGGTTGGAGCCGGGCGCCCGGTGCGACCTGGGCCACCTGGACACCCTGGGCGCGACGGGCTCGCCGCTGCCCGCGGCAACGGCCGCGTGGGTCTACCACCACGTCAAGGCCGACCTGCTGCTCGCCTCCTACAGCGGCGGCACCGACGTGTGCACGGGCTTCGTCGGCGCCAGCCCGTTGCACGACGTCTGGGGGGGCGAGATCTCGTGCCGCTGCCTGGGTGCGGCAGTCGAGGCGTTCGACGAGGCGGGACGCGCCGTCACCGACGTCGAGGGCGAGCTCGTCATCACCTCTCCCATGCCCTCGATGCCGGTGGGCTTCCTCAACGACGTCGACGGCGCGCGCTACCGGGCCGCGTACTTCGAGCGGTACCCGGGCGTGTGGGACCACGGGGACCGCGCGACGGTGACCGGCCGCGGCACGGTCATCATCACCGGGCGCTCGGACGGGACGCTCAACCGCGGCGGCGTGCGCATGGGAACCGCCGAGTTCTACTCGGTGGTCGAGGGTCTCGACGGCGTCGTCGACAGCCTGGTCGTGCACCTCGAGGACGCCGAGGGCGGTCCCGGCGAGCTCTGGCTCTTCGTCGTCGCCCCGGGTCGCGACGCGCAGCGCCTCGAGGCCGACGTGCGCGCGGCGGTGCGCGCGCGGCTCTCGCCGCGTCACGTGCCCGACCACGTGGTCGTGATCGACGCGGTGCCGCGAACGCTGTCCGGCAAGAAGCTCGAGGTGCCGGTGAAGAGGATCCTCGCCGGCGCCGGCGTCGACGACGTGGTCGCGCTGTCGTCGGTGGCCAACCCCGAGAGCCTCGCGGCCATCGCCGCGCTGCGCCCCGGGGACCCGACCTAGGCGGCTCCGCTCACCGCGGCGTCGGCCGACGCGCGCAACGCCAGCTTGTCGACCTTGCCCACGGGGTTGCGCGGCAACTCGTCGACGACGTAGAACTCGACGGGGATCTTGTACGCGGCGAGGCGATCACGGCAGTGCTCGCGCAGGTCGTCGGCGTCGACGCGCGCGCCGGGCGAACGCTCCACGTAGGCCACGCCCGCCTCGCCCCACACGGGGTGGGCCACGCGCACGACCGCGGCGCTGGCCACGCCCGCCAGCGAGGTGATGGCGTTCTCCACCTCCACCGGGTACACGTTCTCGCCGCCCGACACGTACATCTCCTTGGCCCGTCCGGCGATTCGGTAGAAGCCGTCGGCGTCGCGCGCGGCGACGTCGCCGGTACGCAGCCAGGACCCGGCCATCGCCGCCGCGGTGGCCTCGGGGTCGCGCCAATAGCCCGCGAAGAGGCACGACCCGCGCACCCACAGCTCGCCTTGGCCGGGCCCCTCCACGGGGCACCCGCGTGCGTCGGCCAGGGCGACCTCGACGTAGGGGTACGGGTGGCCCACCGAACCAGGGTGCGCGAGCGCCTCGGCGGCCGAGAGGCAGAAGACGTTGGGCGCCGCTTCGGTGAGACCGTAGCCCTGGAGAACCGCGACGCCGCGCGCGCTCCACTCGGTGAGCACCGTGTAGGGCATCGCCGCGCCACCCACGACGACGTTGCGCAGGCTGGCGAGGTCGGCCGATCCGAAGCCGGCCTCGCGGGCGATCATCAGGTACACCGTGGGCACGCCGGCCATCGTCGTCACGTGCTCGCGCGCGATCGTCGCCAGGACGCGTCCCGGGTCGAAGCTCGGCTCGAGGATGACCGTCGCGCCCTTCCACCACGCGAGCATCGGCTGGACGTTCCAGCCGCCGACGTGGAATTGGGGCAGCACCTGGAGAACGACGTCGTCGCTGTTGATCGGCGCCACGAGGTCCAAGCTGAGGTTGGTCCAGAAGAAGTTCGCGTGGGTGAGCAGCACGCCCTTGGGCCGGCCGGTCGTGCCCGACGTCGCGATGATCATGAGGCCGTCGTCGCCGCTGACTCGGGGAAGGTCGGGCGCCGTCGCCGGGGCCGCGCGGGCACAGATCTCCTCGAGAAGCTCCACCGTCGTGACGTTCGCGGCCGCCGCGACGTCGACCCGGGCGCGCTGGGCCGCCGACACCAGAAGGGTCGAGGGCTCCATCAGCGCCAGCTGGTCAGCCAGCTCGGTGGTGGTGAGCCGCCAGTTCATCGGGAACATGACCAGTCTGGCTTTGGCGCACGCGAAGAGCAGCGTGACCTGTTCGGGCCGGTTCTCCGACAGCGTCGCCACCCGATCGCCCGCAGCGAGCCCGCCGGCGAGCAGGACCCGCGCGAGGCGGGTCGAGGCCTCGTCGAGCTCGCGGTAGGTGAGCGGTCGTCCCTCGAAGACGACCGCGGGACGTTCCGGGTCAAGTCGCGCGCGATGGGTCACCCACGGCCCGACGGTGAACGGGTCGGCGGCGCCGGGACGCGCGACCTCCGTCACGCCCGGTCCTCACTCGGCGCGACGTCGTCGGGCGACGGCGCCGGCGCGACCTCGGCGGCTGCGCCGAGCATCCGGGCGATGATCGCCATCATCTCCTCGAAGACCTGGGGGGGCACCTCATGGTTCTCGTTCCACAGGATCCACCGCAGGCCGATCGCCTCGCCCACCGCGGCGAGCGACCACGCGAGGACCAACGGATCGCCCCGGGCGACCTCGCCCGTCTCCATCGCCTCTTCGAGGAATGGCGCGTAGTGGCCGAGGATCGTCTCGTAGTGGCTGCGCAGCGCGTGGGGCGAGACGAACTCGGCCTGGCGGATCACCCGGTAGAGCGCGGGGTGCTCGGTAGTGAAACGGAAGAACCCGGCGAAGCCCAGGCGCTCGGCCTCGAGGCGGGTGGTCGCCCCCCGGGCGGCCTCGGACATCGCGCGCCGGACCCGCAGGTTGAGGTCGGCCACGACCTCGTCAAAGACCTGTTGCTTGCCCGAGAAGTACAGGTAGAAGGTCCCCTGGGCGACGTCGGCGGCCTCGGTGATCTTGACGATCGAGGCGTCGTGGTAGCCCACGGCGGCGAAGACCTGCTCGGCCGCATCGAGCAGTTTGCGACGGGTCCGCTCGGCCTTGCCCTGACGGGGGGCCGCCCCCGGGCCGTCGCTGGCTACCCTGGCGAGATCGGGGGGACCCGTCGCGCCCGGCGGCACGGGCGAGTTCACGCTCACCACACGTCCTGGTTGACGCCGCGCGTGCTCATCCCCGCCACTGTAGGTGTCGCCACGCCGAGCGTCCGGTGGCGGTCGTGTGCTCGACCTAGTCGACCATCGAGGCGTAGACGAGCTGCTGGAGCGCGCGCCGCCACGGGTAGCTGGTGCTCGGCAGGAGCTGGGCGTAGAGGGCGACGCAGAGCTCCTCGCGGGGATCGATCCAGAACGCCGTCGACGCGGCACCGCCCCACGAGTACGAGCCCTCAGACACCGCGCTGCGGTTGCGCACCGCGTCGACCACCACGGACACGCCGAGCCCGTAACCCATGCCCGCCTGCAGGTCGTCGCTGAAGATGCCCTGTCCGATCTCCGCGATCGTGCGACCGCCGGGCAGCTGGTTGCGCGTCATCATCGACACGCTGCGCGGCGTGAGCAGCGTGTCGCCGTTGAACGTGCCGCGCCCGAGCATCATCGACATGAAGCGTTGAAAGTCGCGCGCCGTCGACACCAATCCGCCGCCGCCCAACAGCAGGGCGGGCCGGCGCGTGAAGGCCGCCGCGATCTCCTCGAGTGGCACGGCCTGCCCGTTGAAGTTGAGGTACAGCATCGCGAGTCGGTCCACCTTGTCGGGCGGGCAGTACCAGTCGGTGTCGGTCATGCCCAGCGGCCCGAGGATGCGCGAACCGATGAACTCGTCGAGTCGCTGGCCGCTCCAGATCTCGATCAACCGGCCCAGCATCTCCGTGGCGATCGAGTAGTTCCACGCCGTGCCCGGCTCGAAGAGCAGGGGCACCGAGCTCCAGTCGCGCACGGCGCGCGCGAGGTCGGCGCCGTCGGGGAACTTCCACATCATCTCGTCGTAGCCGAGGGCGCGCTGGATCGCGTCGACCGGTGACTGGTACTGGAACCCGTAGGTGAATCCCGCGGTGTGCGTCAGCAGATGGTGGACGCGCACCGGCTCGGTCGCGGGGATCGTCTGCGGCGCCAGGTGGGTGCCGCCCACGAAGACCCGCGGACTTGCGAGTTCGCCGATCCAATGGCTCACCTCGTCGTAGAGGTCGAACTTGCCCTCCTCGTACAGCATCAGCGCGGCGACCGCGGTGAGGGGCTTGGTCATCGAGAACAGGCGCCATATGGTGTCGTCGGTCACCGGGAGGGACTTCTCGCGGTCGCGGTACCCCCCGCGACCCGCCCAGACGAGCTTGCCGGCGCGGCTGACCGTCACCAGCCACCCGGCCGCGCGCCCCTCGGTGACGAAGTCGCCGAAGTACTCCGAGACTCGATCCAGACGCCCGGCGTCCAGGCCCACGTCGGCGGGCTCACCCTCCAGCTTCAGCTCCACCGCTTCCCCCCTTCGGACCCGGGTGACCCGGGCGAGCCCCGAGGATAGCGCAAACTGAGAGATGAATCACTTGACATTTCTGAGTGACCCTGCTTTACTTCCCCCCAACGAAAGCCGTCGACGGAACGGCGAGGAGGGGGACCCATGAAGAAGAGGACCCGCTGGATTACGGGCCCGCTGGCGGTGGCGACGGCGTTGTTGGGGGCGACGTTCGGCATCGGCCAGGCGTCGATGGCGGCGCCCGCCAAGCCTTACAAGGTCGGCATCGTGACCGAGCAGACGGGGATCTACTCGGCCTACATCACCGAGTGGATGCAGGGCATGCGCATCGGCATGAGCTACGCCACGCACGGCACCAACAAGGTGAACGGCCACACGGTCAAGCTCACCGTCGAAGATGACGCCGACAGCCCGACCACCGCGACGACCGACTTCAAGGGTCTGGTGGGTGCGGGCTACAAGATCATCGGCGGCACGGGCGACTCGGGAATCGCGGCGACGCTCGCCCCGCTCGCGCCCCAGAACAAGGTCCTCTACATGTCGGGTGCGGCCGCGGCCGACCTGGTCACTGGCGCCAACCGCTACACCTTCCGCTCGGGTCGCCAGACCTATCAGGACGTCCAGACCGCCCTCTCGTACGTCAAGGGCCTCGGCACCGGCAAGACGATCCTCGTGCTCGGTCAGGACTTCGCCTTCGGCCAGTCCTACGTCACCGACGCGACGTCCGCCTTCAGCGCGCTGGGCGACACCGTGACCAGCCAGCTCGTGCCCCTCACCACGACCGACTTCACGCCCGTCGCGCTCCAGGTCGCCGCGGCGCACCCCGACGTCGTCTTCCTGGCCTGGGCCGGTGCCACGGGCGCGCCCCTCGCCCAGGCCCTGGATCAGGCGGGCGTGTTCGCCAGCTCCGCCGTGATCACCGGGCTCGCCCAGGAGGCGACGTACCCCTTCTACGGGACGGCCGGGCTCAAGTTCAACTACATCTCGCTCTACAACTACCTGTCACCGCACAACTCGGTGAACAGCTACCTCATCGCGCAGATGGCCAAGCGCTACCACAGCACCCCCGACCTGTTCACCGCTGACGGGTTCGTGTGGTCCGAGATGGTCGTGCGCGCGCTCCAGCAGGGCGGCGGGACGAACGTGATGAAGATGATCAAGGGGCTCGAGGGGTGGACGTTCCAGGCGCCGAAGGGCACGCAGACGATCCGCACCTCCGACCACGCGATGCTCCAGCCGATGTTCCAGGTGCAGCTGGTCAAGACCGTCACGGGTTCCTACCAGCCCGTGACGCTGGCAACCATCTCGTCCAAGCAGACGGCGCCACCGGTCAGCGCGCACTTCTAGCCCGCCCGACGTCGCCACCCCTCTCGTGACGGCCGACGTGGAGTCCCGGACCCCGGCCCTGCGGCTGACGGGTCTGGGATTCCACATTGGGGGCGTCGAGATCCTCGACGACATCAACCTGGAAGTCGACGAGGGCCACTTCCTCGGCGTCATCGGTCCGAACGGCGCGGGCAAGACGACCCTGCTCAACCTCCTGAGCGGCCTGCTCACGCCCTCGGCGGGCACCATCGAGTTCGAGGGCCACCTCATCAACGCGCTTCGCCCGTCGCGGCGCGCCCGCCGGGGCGTGGGGCGAACCTTCCAGACCTCCAGCCTGTTCGAGTCGCTCAGCGTCTTCGAGAACGCGCGCCTGTCGGCCCAGGCCCGACTCGGGGGCAGCGCGAGGTTCTGGCACCGTCCCGCGCCCTCGGACGCCGCGAGCGCGCTCGCCGAGCAGGCGATCGACATGGTCGGCTTGTCGGGCCTCGCGTGGCGCCCGGCCGCAGCGCTCTCGCACGGTGACAAGCGCAAGTTGGAGCTCGCGATCCTCGTGGCCTCCGACGCGCGGCTCCTGCTGCTCGACGAGCCCATGGCCGGCGTCAACACCGAGGACGTTCCGGTCCTGACCGAGCTCATCGGGCGCTTGCACGCGGACGGCCGGACGGTCTTGATGGTCGAGCACCACATGGCCGTCGTGGTCGGACTGGCCCAGACCATCGCGGTGCTGGACTCGGGGCGACTCCTGGCCCACGGCGAGCCCGCGCAGGTCGTCGCCAACGACGACGTCCAGCGGGCCTACCTCGGCGAGGCGCTGTGACCAACGCGATCGACGTCACCGACCTGCACGTCTCGATCACGGGGTCCCACGTGCTGCAGGGTGTCAGCCTCGAAGTGCCCCGAGGCGGAGTGACGGCCCTGCTCGGACGCAACGGCGTGGGCAAGACGACCACGTTGCGCGCCCTGCTGGGGCTCGCCGCGCGCACCGGACAGGTGACGATTCTGGGTCAGGACACCCGAGGCTGGCCGACGCATCGCGTGGTGCAACTGGGCGTGGGATACGTGCCCGAGGACCGCGACGTGTTCGCCGGTCTCACGGTGGCCGAGAACCTGCGCCTCGCCGAACGCGTCGCCGAGCCCAACTACGACGAGGCGTACGCGCTCTTCCCCGAGCTCAAGACGCGCTACAAGCAGCGCGCCGGCACCCTCTCGGGCGGCCAGCAGCAGATGCTCTCCATCGCCCGGGTCCTGCTCAACGCCTGGCCCGTGCTGCTCATCGACGAGCCCTCCAAGGGCCTCGCGCCCAAGCTGATCGGCGACCTGGTCGACGCCCTCGAGCGGATCGCCACTGGAGCGACCATCCTGCTCGTCGAGCAGAACCTGGCCGTGGTGAAGCGCCTGGCCCAGCGCGTCGTGGTGCTCGACCACGGCGAGGTCGTCCACACCGGGGCCGTCGGCGACCTCGCGGACCCGCACCTCGCCCAGCGGCTGCTCGGCGTGGCGGGGGCGCCGTGAGCGTCTTTCTCACCCTGGCCTTCAGCTCGCTGGCGCTCGGCGCCATCTACTTCCTCGCCGCCTCCGGGCTGTCGCTGATCTACGGCCTGATGGACGTGCTCAACCTGGCCCACGGCATGTTCATGACGCTGGGCGCCTACGCCGGCTGGGACCTGGCCACGCACCTGCCCGCGACGTGGAACGCCGCCGGCGTCTTCGTGGCCGAGGTCGTCGCCGCGATTCTCGGCGGGGCGCTGGCCGCCGGCCTCACGGAGGTGGTCCTGATCCGCCCCTTGTACGGGCGGCCCCTGAGCCAGATCCTGGTCACGATCGGCCTCGACCTGGCCGTGGTGGCGCTGCTGCTCGGCGGGTTCGGCTCGAGCTCGCTCACCTTGCCCGTCCCGCTGTGGCTGATCGAGGCCACGCGTTCGGGCAACCTCATCCTGGCCCACGCCGACTTCATCGCGATCGGCCTCGGCGTGGCCGTCCTCGTGGCCCTGGAGTGGTTCTTGAAGCGCACCCGCTACGGCATCACGATCCGCGCGGGCGTCGAGAACCGCGAGATGGTCCAGGCCCTCGGCATCGACGTGGGACGCGCCTTCACCCTGGTGTTCGTCATCGGCGGCGCCATGGCCGGCCTGGCGGGCCTGCTCTACTCGGTGACCTTCGCCGGCGACCTGATCTCGCCGCTCCAGGGAGACAGCCTGCTCATCTTCGCCCTCATCGTGGTCGTGATCGGCGGCTTGGGATCGATTCGCGGCTCGGCGGTGGCCGCGTTGCTGGTCGGGGTGGTCCAGGACTACACCAACTACTACCTCGGCACCCACTCCGGGCTGGCCGAGATCGGCAACCTCTCGGTGGTCCTGCTCCTGGCCCTCGTCCTGGAGTGGCGCCCCCGCGGTCTCTTCGGCAGGACCGTATGAAGGTCGCGCGCCTCGGCCCGGTCGTCGGCGTCGGCGCGGTGATCGTCGCCGCCGTGCTGCCCTTCGTCGGGCTGCACGTGCCGTGGATCCTGCCCGGGGCGGTCGACGTCGTCAACTCGACCGGCACGCTCACGGTGCTGGCCCTGTGCTTCATCTTCGGCGGCGTGGCCCTCGGCTACGACGTCATGTTCGGCTTCACGGGGCTGTTGTCGCTGGGCGTGGTGATGCACTTCGCCGCGGGCGTCTACGTCTTCGACATCGCGTTGACGCACTGGAACTGGCCGCTGGTCCCCGCCCTGGCCCTCACCTTCGGCGTCACCCTGGTGATGGCGCTCGTCCTGGGCGCGGTGGCGCTGCGGGTCTCGGGCATCGCCTTCACCATGGTGACGTTGGCCTTCGCGCAGGCCTTCTACTACCTCATCCAGGACAACCCTCACGGCCTGACCGGCGGCGACACCGGCCTGGCGCTCAGCTCCACCCGGCTGCCCGCCTTCTTGTCGGGGGCGGTGTCGAACACGCGCAACCTCTACTGGATCGCGCTCGGCTTCCTGGTGGTGGTCTCGGCCGTCGTGTGGGTCGTCACCGAGTCGGCCACCGGCCACGTCCTGGTGGCGATTCGCGACAACGAGCGGCGCGTCGAGGTGCTCGGCCTGCGGCCCTTCGGCTTCAAGCTGGCGGCCTACACCATCTCGTCGCTCATCGCGGCCGGTGGCGGCGTGGTCTACATCCTGCTCGTGGGCACCGCGGTGCCCAGCGCGGTCGCGACGGTCACCGTGACGCTGTCGGTCGTGATCATGGTGGTCCTGGGCGGGGCCGCCTCGCGGTGGGGCGCGGTGACCGGGGGCATCGTCTACGTCTATCTGCAGCAGTACCTGGTGAAGGTGGCCGCGCTGCCGTCCTTCGCCACCTTGCCGGCGTTCCTGCGCGTCCCCCTGGGCCAGCCCCAGTTCCTGCTCGGCGCGATCTTCGTGCTGTTCGTCATCTTCGTCCCGGGCGGGCTGGCCGGCGCGCTGGCGCGCGCCCGGGCGCGCCGCGTCGGGCGCCGCGGTGCGCGCGCGCCGTCGAGTCCGTAAGGTCGCGTCCACGGCGCGCGGAGGGAGGGACATGTCACTGAGTGGTCGACGGGCTCTCGTCACCGGATCGACGAGCGGGATCGGGCTGGGGGTCGCGCGGGCCCTCGCCCTCGACGGCGCGCGCGTCATGCTGAACGGCTTCGGCGACGCCGGCGAGATCGAGGCGCTGCGCGAGTCCCTGTCGCTCGAGTCCGGCGTCGAGGTGGCCTACCACGGGGCCGACCTCACCGAGGCCGCCCAGGTGACGGCGCTGGTCGAGGCGACCCACGACGCCTTCGGCGGACTCGACATCCTCGTCAACAACGCCGGGGTCCAGTTCGTCGCTCCGGTCGAGAGCTTCCCGATCGAGCGCTGGGACACCATCATCGCGCTCAACCTGTCGGCGGTCTTCTTGGCGATGCGCGCCGCCATCCCGGCCATGAAGGCGCAGCGCTGGGGCCGCATCATCAACATCGCCTCGGCCCACGGGCTGGTCGCCAGCCCCTACAAGGTGGCCTACGTGGCGGCCAAGCACGGCGTGCTGGGCGCCACCAAGGTGGCGGCCCTGGAGCTGGCCAACGACGGCGTCACGGTCAACGCCATCTGCCCGGGCTGGGTCCTCACACCCCTCGTCGAGGGCCAGATCGAGTCGCGCGCGCGCGACGCGGGCACCGACGTCGCCACCGAGTCCGCGCGGCTGCTGGCCGAGAAGCAGCCCATGGCGGCCTTCACGTCGCCCGCGTCGATCGGGGCGATGGCCGTCTTCCTCTGCTCGGACGCCGCGGCCACCATCACCGGCTCCCCGATCTCGATCGACGGAGGGTGGACCGCCCAGTAGCCGACGTCACCCGGGCACGATCGACCTCTCCACGACCTGGGAGATGTCCATCACCGCGACGTCCTCGCGGCCCTGGGCCTTCACCGCGTCATCCAGCATGATCATGCAGAAGGGGCAGGCGGTCGAGACGAGGTCGGCGCCCGTGCCCAGCGCCTCCTCGGTGCGCTCCATGTTGACGCGCTTGCCGATGTTCTCCTCCATCCACATGCGCGCGCCTCCCGCGCCGCAGCAGAAGCCCCGCTCGCGGTGTCGCGCCATCTCGACCTGGGTGACCCCGGGGATCGCGCCGAGCACGGTGCGCGGCTCGTCGAAGACGCGGTTGTGGCGGCCTAGGTAGCACGGGTCGTGGTAGGTGACGGTCCCGGTGTAGTTGACGCCGGGCACCAGGCGCCCGGCGGCGACCAGGTGGCTCAGCAGCTCGGAGTGGTGGACCACCTCGTAGTTGCCCCCGAGGTCGGGGTACTCGTTCTTGAGCGTGTTGAAGCAGTGCGGGCAGCTGGCCACGATCTTGCGCGCGCGCGCCTCGTTGAGGGTCGCCACGTTGGCCTTGGCCATCTCCTGGAAGAGGTACTCGTTGCCCATGCGCCGCGCCGGGTCGCCGCTGCAGCTCTCGCGAGCACCCAGCACCCCGAAGGTGACGCCGGCGCGGTGCAGCATCCGCGCCGTGGACACGACCTGCTTACGCGCGCGCTCGTCGAGCGACCCGGCACAGCCCACCCAGTAGAGGTACTCGACGTCGTCGGGGATGGCGCCGTCGAAGACGGGCACCTCGAAGTCCAGCTGGGCCAGCCAGTCGGTGCGCTTGGCCGACCCCAGCCCCCACGGGTCGCCCTGGTTCTCCATGTTGCGCAGCAGCAGGCCCGCCTCGGACGGGAAGCGCGACTCCATGAGGACCTCGTAGCGGCGCATGTCGATGATGGCGTCGACGTGCTCGATGTCGACCGGGCACTGTTCGACGCAGGCGCCGCACGTCGTGCAGCTCCACAGCACGTCGGGGTCGATCGTCGTGGGCACCAGGGTCGCCACGGCGCCGGCGTCAGCGCCGCTCAGCAGGCGGTCGGCCGACGCGAACATGTTGTCGCGCAGGCCCATTATCACCAGCTTCGGGCTCAGGGGCTTGCCGGTCGTCCAGGCCGGGCAGACCGACTGGCACCTCCCGCACTCGGTGCAGGTGGAGAAGTCCAGCATCTGCTTCCAGGTGAAGTCCTCGACCTTGCCCGCCCCGAAAACGGTGTCCTCGCTGACGTGCTCCATGTCCATGTCGGGGGTCTTGTCCAGGCCGCCCAGTCCTCGCGGGCGGCGAGAGAAGGCCACGTTGATCGGGGCCAGGAAGATGTGCAGGTGCTTGGAGTACGAGACGAAGACGAGGAAGCCGGCGATCACGGCGACGTTGCCAACGATGAAGACGGCCTCGAGGACGCTGTTGACCCCTGAGCCAAGCGGGCGCAGCGCATCGGCCACCAGGTGGCTGGCGAAGGCCCACGACGAGGAGGCGGTCGAGATCGGGTGGATCGGCGCGTAGCCGGTCCAGCCGGTGTAGCGACCCATGAACGGGAAGTAGCCCGTGTCGATCTGCGCGCCGCGATAGAGCAGCAGCGTCACGACGACCAGGCCGATCATGCCGAGCACGGCCCACGCCGCTCCCGTGTGGCTGCCGTAGAAGCGGCTCAGGCGCTCCTTGCGCGAGGGGGCGTTGACGACGCGGATGACCGTGAAGACCACCAGGCTCACCAGGACCGCCGTCGCGAAGAAGTCCTCGACGAAGGCCAGCCAGTTGCTGCGCCCGATGAGCGGGATGTGGAAGTCGCGGTCGAAGAGGCCGCCGTAGGCCTCGATGATCGTGGCCATGAGGATCGCGAAGCCCCACATCGTGAAGAAGTGCGCGACCCCCGGCACCGTCCACTGCAGCAGCTTGCGTTGGCCCGCGACCTCGACGGCCTCGGCCTCGGTGACCTTGGCGAATCCGTGCCATCGGCGCGGCGCGTCCTGGCCGCTGCGGATCAGTCGTGACAGCCAGTAGAAGCGGCGCCCGGCCAGCGCGAAGCAGATGACCGTGACGCCGAGTCCGATGACGATCCGCGCTAGCACCACCCGCTCCCACTCCGGCGAGCCCCGCGCCCGCCCACTAGTCCTTCTTGAAGTTCTCCGAGTACCGGCTCGGCGTCGGGCCTCGCTGGCCCCGGTACTTCGACCCCAGGCCCGACGAGCCGTAGGGACGATCGGCCGCCGTCGTCATCTCGAAGAAGCTGATCTGGCCGATCTTCATTCCCGGGTACAGCGTGATGGGCAGGTTGGCCACGTTGGAGAGTTCCAGGGTCAGGTGTCCGTCCCACCCGGCGTCGACGAAGCCGGCCGTCGAGTGAATGAGGAGGCCCAGTCGCCCGAGCGAGCTCTTGCCCTCCAGACGGGCCACGAGATTGTCCGGCAACGCCACGCGCTCGATCGTCGAACCCAGGAGGAACTCCCCCGGGTGCAGGATCATGGGGTTCGTCGGCCCGACGTCGATGAGCTCGGTCAGGTCCTCCTGGGCCTCGTGGACGTCGATCACGCTCTGGGAGTGGTTGCGGAACACCCGGAACAGTTGGTCGACGTGCAGGTCCACCGACGAGGGCTGTATGGAGTCGTCATCCAGCGGGTCGATGACGATGCGACCGGCCTCGAGGGCCTCCTTGATGGATCGGTCCGAGAGCACCATGTCGATGGCCACAGTAGCCCGGGACCGTCGAGTGCTCCCTATGGTCGCGGGGGCCCGAACGCCCCGTCTTCGCCGGCGCGCGGTCTTCGGTCACCCCGTCCGACACCCGTGACGCCCTCGGCACGGTGCGCCGAGACGCCGCGACTGAGGCTCGCCGCGCTCGCGAGCTCTCGCCGGGGAACCTCATTCGTGCCCGCGCGTGGCCCGGGCTCGCCTGACGCTCCCTACGCCTCGCGTAGCGCTTCGGCCGGCTGCACACGAATCGCTAGGAGCGCCGGAAGAAGCGCGAGGGCGACGCCACCCACGATGATCACCGCGCACACCACTGCCACCAACGCTGCGGGCACCACCGCCACCGGCACCGCCCCCAGATGTGAGGCGAAAGTTTGCCATACGGACTCCCCCACGACGATGCCCGTGGGCACGCCGACCACCAGGCCAATCATGACGACCGTGAGCGCCTGCCAGCACGTGGCCGCCAAGACCTGTCGACGAACGAAGCCGAGGACCTTGAGCAGCGCCACCTGACGCCGACGGCGCGCCACGCTCACGAACAACAGGTGAGCCAGAGTCGCCGCGCCAAAGAGGGCCAGGGTGACGCCAAGCAGGAGCGGAAAGTCAACCGCCTGACCGAAATTGAACAGGTTGGTCGGCACGTTGAGCACATTGACGTTCTGGGAGAACTCCCGCTCGAAGCGGGAGAGCGCAGCACGTCCCGCCGGCCCTGGTGCGATGCCCACGGCCATGCCCCACCCAGAGATGCTCTTGAGCAGCTTCGCCTTGCAGGTTGCCTGGTCCGGGTTTCCCTTGCAGGCGATGCCCAAGGCCGCGGGCAGGGGCAGGACGGCCCCCACGCCGAGTCCGCCGATGCTGAAGGTCGGGGGCAGCGCGACTGTGCCCACGACCTGGAGCGTCCGCGCCAAGGTCTTGCCGGACTTGTTGATCAGTGACACGGGAACTCGTGATCCGACGTGCAGATGCGCTTGGGACATCGTCGTGGCCCCCAGCAGCATCTCATCGTCACCCTTCGGGTACCGGCCGTTGACGAGAGAGAACGCCATTGGGCCTTTGGCCACGTTGACGAAGATGCCTTCGACGGCAACCGATCCGACTCTCACGTACTTGCCCGCGAAACCCCACGTCACCTTGGTCACGTCCTTGCTGGGATCGAACGTCGCCAGCGCCTTGTGCAGCTGCGGATTTGACATGTTGCCCATGTCGAGCTGCCAGTTCTGTCCGTAAAGCGGAGGGGTCTTAACCAAGTGGGTCAAGCTCGCGCCGAAGACCGTCGTGGCCACCAGGGCCATGACGGCCACCGTGGCACCCACGAGCGCCGTAGCTACCGGGACGCTAGAACGTCCGCGGCCCCGATCGAGGGCGTTACGCACGCCCACCAGGACGGTCGGCGGCGCTCCCGTCCTCGCCACCATCGCCACCGTCGAGTTGGCGTGGCCCGCGGATAGCTCACGAGAGCCCGCCCCACGACGGTTCTGAGCGGCTTGCCAGGACGGCAGGACGGCCAGCGCCGTGACGACTATCACGACGCCAAGGAATCCGAGGCCGAACAGTTCTCCGTTGAACGTGAACCCCCGAGTCGGCTCCGCGACCCGTGCTTCGCCGACCGGAGTCAGAGGTGACACCAAGAACGCCAGCACCAGCGCCCCCACGGCGCCCCCGACGCCGATCGCACCGGCGCGGACCATGCCCAGGCCGAAGAGTTGTCGAGGGCGAAGCCCCAACGCAGCGAGCGTCGGATAGGACTCGCGCTCCACGAGGCTCTGGCGCGACAGCGCCTGGCCCACCAACGCCAAGCCGGCGAGGATCGCGAACAGCGCGAAGAACCACCACCCGGTCGACTGGGGTTGGATGGACTGACCCACCGACGCCGCAGCCGAGTCTTCATTCTGCGCGTAGACGAATCCTGAATTCTGGTGATGGTTGACGTACGCCTGGAGCTGAGGCATGTCGCTCTGGCCGTGGCGCGTTCGCACTTGGGCGAGCCCCGCGGTGTAGGTCGAACGCCCCAGGCCGCGATCAAACGCGGGGCTGGTGAAGAGCGAATAGGTCGGGGAGGTGGAGGGGAAGTCCAACTCGCTGACCTCGAAACCGACCACGCGGAAGCTCACCCGGGGACCCTTGGGTACCACATAGTTGTTGGTGGACAGCAGAGTCTTGCCCTGAGATTTCTTGTAGAACGGCACGGTTACGATCGACCCGATCGTGAGGCCGAATTGCTGTTGCATCGAGAACCCGACGAGCGCGTCGTGCACTCCGGTGGGCAATCGACCGGAGAGAAGCTTGATCGTGCTGGAAAAATGAGCGGTCGGCAGGCTCTCCACGTTGAGATCCTGATTGGGTACGAACTGTCGGTTCGCGAGACCGTTTCCGTTGGCGTAATAGATGTCGGTGGTCACCTCGGAGACGTACGGCAGGTCGAAGTAGTGAGCCGGAAAGGGCACCGCGGCGAACACCTCAGCGTCATAGCCGTAGCGCTTTGCGAAATCAGAGAAGGCTGACGCCGTCCTCCGGGCGGTGGAGACTCCGGTCAACACGGTCCCGCCAATGAGGGCCACGAGGATCGACAGCGCCAGCCACGACGCCCAGCGCCGGACGAACTCGGACCGAAACACCACCCCCACAGTGCGCATTGCCCTCCCCGAGACTGAGTTCCATCTTGCCCGTGTCGAGGTACCTCGGAGTTGGTGCCACCCGTCGAAGAGGCCTCGTACTAGTACCCGCCTTCGCGGACGGCGACCTCACTTCCGCCGTGAGATCTGCCGCGACGCCCTGGGGGCTGACCACCCAGAGAGATACGATGGACCCCTGCGCGGGCGTAGTTCAGCGGCAGAACATCAGCTTCCCAAGCTGAGAACGCGGGTTCGATTCCCGTCGCCCGCTCCAC
>Ga0209415_10000527_pt1 | contig 71207 bp, 61 predicted proteins | sample PeaSoiSIISIP2007_FD_187696 | JGI IMG/M metagenome (GOLD analysis project Ga0209415, IMG submission 187696) | Peat soil microbial communities from Weissenstadt, Germany - SII-SIP-2007 (SPAdes) (version 2) | ecosystem: Environmental > Terrestrial > Soil > Wetlands > Peat | place: Germany...
GGGACTGGTAGGCACGGGCGGGATTGAACCGCCGACCTCTTCCGTGTCAAGGAAGCGCTCTCCCACTGAGCTACGTGCCTGCGCTCTGACTCGCTCCCTGCGGCTGCTCTCGGTGCGTCATCGCCGCGAGCCGAGCAAGGTGAGTGCCAAAGGGGTTATGAGCTACCAATTTCCTCGTGTACGGTCAAGAAAGCCTCGGGCGGAAGGCCGAGCTTGCGGATGGACAGCGGCGGTGATTGCGAGGTTTGGTCCATGTTGTTACCGTGCCTCCGGCCATGACCCGTCAGCAGCTTTTCGCGGCATTCTTCTTCGCCGTGTTCCTGTTCCTCCTCTACCAGTTTTATCTCATGTTCGAGATCTTTCTCGGACCGCTGACATGGGCGGCGTTGCTGGCGCTGGTGTTTTACCCGCTCCAGGATCGCTTAACCCACGTCTTGCGCGGCCGCAATAGCTTGGCCGCCTTTCTCCTGACGACGATCGTTATCCTGGTGGTGATCGTGCCGACGGTCTTCCTGACCATCCTGCTGGCCAATGAGTCGGTCGCGTTGTATCAGCGCAGCAGCGAGGTTCTGGGCAGCGGAGAGTTGGAGCAGCTGTTCGAACGCGTGCGGGCGTCGACGCCGGCGCGGGCGTGGAAGCTCATCGTCCCGATCCTGCAAGCCTGGAACGTCGACGTCGCCGGGCTGGCGATGAAGGGAGCAAACGCGGTCAGCAGTTTCTTGGTGTCGCAGGCGACCGATATCGCCAAAAACGTGGCCACGTTCGTGGTAAACTTTTTCCTCACGACCTTCGCATTGTTCTTCTTCTTCCGCGACGGCCCGCGCATGATCGACGCGACCCGGGACATCTTGCCGATGGAGGATAAGCACAAGAACCTGGTGCTGCTGCGCCTCTACGAGACGCTCTCGGCGGTGGTGCACGGCACATTGGCTACGGCGGCGGCGCAGGGCCTCTTGGCCGGATTGGGGTTCTGGGTGGCGGGCGTTCCGTTCGCCGTCTTTCTCGGTTGTGCGTCAGCTTTCGCGTCGCTGTTGCCGTTCGGGGCGCCGGTCGTTTGGGCGCTGGTGGCGCTGTATCTCGGGTTTACCGGTTTTGTCTGGCGGGCGGTCATGCTGGCGCTGTGGGGAACGGTCGTGGTCGGCACGGTCGACAACGTCATCCGCCCGCTCATCATCGGTGGTGCCACGCAGATTCCGACGATGCTGCTCTTCTTCGGTATTTTCGGCGGACTCCAGGCGTACGGCTTCCTGGGGATCTTTCTCGCCCCCGCCGTCATCGCGATTCTCGTGGCCTTCGTGCGGATCTACCAGGAGCGGTACACGACCGCGGGAGCCGAGTAGAGACGACAGATGCGCAGATGACAGAGGCGACCCGGCGGCCTGCCGCCGGGTCGCTCTCCGGGAGGAAAAGCTTACTTCTTGTCGGCGCGTGCTAGCTCGTCGTCGATGACGGCCTTGAAACTGTCGTACGGCTGCGCGCCGCTGATCAATCGGCCGTTGATGATGAAAGCGGGCGTGCCGTTGACGCCGACGCTCTGACCTTCCTGTTGCTGCGCCTTCACCGCGTCCAGCGTCTTCTTGTTGTCGAAGCAATCCGTGAACTTGGCGGCATCGATGGCGTCGTCCTTGAGCGCCTCGAGCGACTTATCCTTCACGTTCTGCGGCGTGATGTCGCGCTGGTTCGAGAAGTAGAAATTGTACAGCTTCCAGAATGCCTCAGGCTTCTGCTGCTCGGCGCACAGGCTGGCGACGGCGGCGTCCTGCGCCCAGGGGTGCATGGGCAGCGGGAAGTTCTTGTAGATGAACTTGACCTTGTCGCCGTAGTCCTTGAGCACCTGGGTCTCCATCGTCTGATAGCCGCGCGAGCAGAACGGGCACTGGAAATCGGAGTATTCGACGATGGTCACCTTGGCATTGGCGGGACCCTTGGACGGCATGTCCTTGAGGTTGATCTTCTTCATGACGCCTTCGAACGGGTCGACGGAAAGATCTTCCAGATCGCCGAAGAAGGCGTAACGCCCGTCCTCCGACACGGTGAAGGCGACGTCGCGGCCGCCGACGCTCAGCTTGCCGCTCTTCGCGCCTTTGATCTTCGACGCCGCCAAGTCCTTCACGTCCACCTGCGCGCTCGGCGGGACGTTCGCCTTACGGCGGTAGTACTCGATAACCTTCTTGGAAATCGCGTCATCCGCCGCACTGGCGACGCTCACAAACCAACCGGCGCACGCCAACACCGCAAGCGCCGCCACAGCTACGGAACCGTATCGCTTCATAGCAAGTCCTCTCCTTCGCCCGGGAATTTCGAGTTTGTTAGCATGCTGCTCTGCATGACTCAACTCATTCCCCTAGGGTGCATTCGGCCGAATCCCGGCTGCTGTGCCCGGTAGACGCATGCCCGGTTGGATTATTCACCGGCAATTCCCCGCTGGGCCTTGACAAGATGGCCGTTCGGCGCCCAAATATCAGCACCCGTGAACAACGCAGGCGTGGCGGTCGCGCCGCGCAACGCCAACACATGAAGGAGGATAGTCATGTCACTGCGGATCAATGACGAAGCCCCGAATTTCACTGCCGAAACGACGCAAGGTACGGTCAACTTCCATCAGTGGATCGGGGATGGTTGGGCCATCCTGTTCTCTCATCCGAAGGATTTCACTCCGGTATGCACCACGGAGCTGGGCTACATGGCCGGACTACAGCCCGAGTTCGCGAAGCGCAACTGCAAGATCATCGGCCTGAGCGTGGATCCGGCCAGCAGCCACAGCAAATGGGCCGTCGACATCGAGGAAACCCAGGGCCACAAAGTGAACTATCCGATGATCGGCGATCCGGAACTGAAAGTGGCCAAGCTCTACGACATGCTTCCGGCCGACGCCGGCGCCACGTCGGAAGGCCGGACGGCCGCCAACAACGCGACGGTGCGCACCGTGTTCGTGATCGGTCCGGACAAGAAGATCAAACTGATGCTCGTGTACCCGATGAGCACCGGCCGCAACTTCGACGAAGTGCTGCGCGTGCTCGATTCGATCCAGCTCACCGCCAAGCACCAGGTCGCCACGCCGGTGAACTGGAAGCCGGGCCAGGACGTGATCATCGTACCGGCGGTCTCGGACGAGGATGCGAAGAAGAAATACCCCAACGGCTGGAAGGCGCCCAAACCCTATCTGCGCATCGTGCCGCAGCCGAAGTGAGACTGCCCGCCCAAAACCTCTCAGCTCAGCGTCCGCCGAGGTCGGGAGGTGCCATCGCAGACTTCGCCAGCGAATCCAAGCTGGCGATTGTGCCAAAGCAATCCGTAGTGCCACCGCCCAACACCGGGAGGTGGCACTACTGGTGCGAAACGCAATGTCTCAGCGCTCGGAGGTGCTATCCCGTTTTGGAACGGTACTGCCGCGCGGTGGGCTCTCTGCTCGTGTATCTGCGCGACGTCGTCGAGCGCGTCTCGACCCATCCTGTGCGGCTGGTCTTGGAGCCGACGCCGCGCGAGTGGACGCGCTTCCGGAGGGATTCGGCAGCCAAGACCGCCGCCTGAACGGCCATTTCGAGCGTGAAACCCATGTGGCACACGGGTTTCCGCGGAAATCATTGAGTTGTAGGGGGGATTTTCTCAGGGGCCCCCGCAACCGCTCAGCGCGTGGTTCACCGCGGTGAGAATCAGCGCGATGTTGACTTCGTCTCCGCTCGGAAACCCCATCCGCGCACGCCGACGGTTGGGCGGTGCCGAGAGCGATGTTCACCATTGTGAGGATCTCATCGATGGCCAGCGCGAGGACGGTGGGGGCAAGAGGGCCGCTAATGCCGGTGTTGACTGCGCTCCAGCTGCCGCCATTGTTGGTGCTCTGGTAGACCCCAGCCCCGGTGGTCCCGCCGGCGTAGCGAGGTGTCGGGCGCCGCGAAGATCTCCTCAACTCGTTCGGTGCCCGGCTCTTGGTGGTAGAGCTTGATCAGCGCCGAGGAGTCGAGGAAGAAGGTCCCGGTCACAGCCGGTCTTCCCGCTCTCCAATGAGGCCCTGAGCCCAGTTGCCTTTCGAGGATGCGAGGAGTTGGCGTGTGTGTTGGTGCGTCGCGAGCCCATTTGCTGGCCCGGCGGATGCTGTTCGTGCGCGATACTTCTCGCGCACCACGGCAACGAGACGCAGCACTTCCGCCAACGCCGCCTGTGGTAGCGTGCGTAGCTCGTTGGTGATCTGCTTCTCGTACGTTTCCTTGTTATCCATCAATAATCCCTCGATACTCACATTCTATTTGGCGTCAGCAGCCGAAAGCAACCGCGGAAGCAAGGAGCAGTTTGCGCGGTCGCTCTTGCGTGCTCCAGCCTGGTGTTGGTGATCGTGGAGAACCTTCATCCGTCCGGCAGATCGCGCGGGATCAGAGGCGCCGAGATCGCGCAGCTCGAAGTAGCCCTGGACCAGGCGGGCCGTGTGCTCCGTCAGATAGGCACTGTCCGCGGCGGCGCGCGCCTCCATACGCTGCGCCAGCCCCACGGTATGCCCCTGGCGCCGTGTAGTCCATGCGCAGGTCGTCGCCGATCTTGCCGACGACGACGTCGCCGGAGTTGAGGCCGATGCGCACGGAGAAGCTCAGCCCGGCGGTGCGCCGCAGCTCGTCGGCGTAGCGACGGAGCGCATCGCGCAGGTGCAGCGCCGCGTCGCAGGCGCGCTGGGCATGATCCTCGTGCGCGATCGGCGCACCGACCCGCGTTGCGGTTCTCCGGCCACAGGCCGGGCAGTTCACGCGCCGATCTCCTGCGCGATCTGCTCTGCCCGCGCCGGCGCCCCCATTGCGATGAAGAGTCGGCGTGCTGCATCGAGCTCACGCTCGCAGGCCGCCGCATCGCCGCGCAGCCGAGCCCGCCGGGCGCGCTCGACGTGGATGGACGGTGCGTACAAGCGCGCGTCGGTCGCCTCCATGAGCGCCGTCGCCGCGTCGAGCGCCGCGTCGATTGCCGTGGCACCGTCCACGCCGTCGGTGGCGAGCAGCACGCGGGCCAGCGCCAGATGCGCGGTGATCTCTTGAACCGGGGTATGCCGTCGGTGGGCGGTGGCTACCGCCAGCTCGGCGGTTTCGCGCGCGCGGCCCGCATCGCCGGCGATAAGATACGCGTCCGCCAGGGACGCGAGCATCGAGCCCTCACCGATGAGCCCGGTGCGATACTTGCGCGTTGTGGCGAGGGCCTGTTCCAGCGCCGTGGCCGCCTCGCGCCCCTCCCCGTTCAACAGCTGAGCCCGACCGAGCGCCTGAAAGGCCACGCCGGCGAACGCCGGGCCACCGGTCCCCTCTGCCAGCTCGACCGCCTGCCGCGCATGGGTGAGGGCACTCGCGGCGTCGCCGAGCGCCTCGCAGGTCGACACGAACCCGTTGCGGCTCATGAGCAGCAACTCGTTGTCCTTTCGCCCGCGCCCGATCTCGATGGCGCGTTCCGCTTCGTGCACCGCTTCGAGCGGACGTCCGAGCCCTGTCAGGACGGAGGCACGCAAGACCAGCATGAGCCCGTATGGGCTGAACCCCGTATAGACAGCCGCGAACTCGGGATCTCCACCGCACAGGACTTCGACCTCGGCAACCATCGAGAGGGCCTCGTGGAGCTGACCACCGTTCCAGAGCGAACCCACCATCCCAAGCCGGCTCACGAACCGGGGCAGCACGTTGTCCGAAGTCTCCGCAAGACGCAGCGCCTCCTCGAGGTGCGCGCGGCCTTCGTCGAGTTCCCCGCCGAGCGTTCTTGTCGCCGCGTAGCGGCAGAGGAGCCGGACGCGAGGCGTCGTGTCTGGAAGGTGCGCCGCCAGTTCCATCCCTTCTCTGAAGAATGCGGCCGCCTCGTCGTCCGTCATCCCGACGAACATACCGTGGATGAGCATCGCATCGCGCGCCATTACGCCGAGTGTCAGCGTCTCAGGTGATTCGGGCAGCGAGGCGGCGAGCGCGCGCACCCGCTGCCAGTGACGCAGCGTCTCGCCGCGATCACGCACACCCACCCAGTCGGCGGCGCGCTGGTGCCACATCGCGGCGGCGAGCGCCTCGCCGCCCTGCTCCCAGTGATGTGCCAGCAGGGCCGCCTGCTGGTCGAGATCGTGCGCATGCGCCGCCTCGATGACGCGCGCCACGGCAACGTGCAGCCGCTTGCGTCGCTCCTGCAGCTGCGAGGCCAGCGCGACTTCCTGCGTCAGCGGATGCTTGAAGAGATACTCGGCGACCGGATACAGCGACTGCTCGTAGACGAACTCGGTGTCCTTGAGCGTCTGCAGCGCTTCGCGCAGCTGCGGCGCGTCCTGCTCGACGACGGCGGCCAGGGTCGGCTCGTCGAACTCGCGCCCGATCACCGCGGCGGTCTGCAACACGTCCTTGTCGCGCTGCGCCAGCCGATCGATGCGCGCCGCCAGCAGCGCGTGCACGGAGCTCGGTACCTCCAACTTGTCGACCGGCGTCACCAAGTGATAGGCGCCCTTGCTCCCCTGCAATTTCCCCGATTCGATGAGATTCTGTACCACCTCCTCGGTGAAGAACGGGTTGCCGGCGGTGCGCGCATGAATCATCTCGGCGAGGCCGGCGATGCTGGGATCGTTGCCAAGCAGCGCGTCGAGCAACTCGCGGATGGCGTCAGGGCCGAGTGGCGCGAGGGGGAGCTGGTGGTAATACGACTTGCCCATCCACGGCGCTTGGTACTCGGGGCGAAAGTTGAGTAGCACGAGGGCGCGCGTCCCGACGCCCGCCTCGATCATCGGCTCCAGGAACGCCGCGCTGCCGCCGTCGAACCAATGCAGGTCCTCGAGCAAGGTAACCGTCGTCTCCTTCTGTCCGCGCGCTTGGATCACGCGCCGCACGATGTCGAACATCTGCCGTTGGCGCGCCTCGGGATCGATGCGCGGGGCGGGGTTCTCCGGGTCGGGAACCCCCATGAACTCAAAGTTTAGCGGCAGACTCTCGCGCAGGCGCTCATCGAGCAGCAGGAGGCGTCCTGCTATGCGCTCGCGTGCCGTGGCGTCGCTGTCCTGCTCGGTGATGCCGTAGAAGGCGCGAAACAGCCGCAGCACCGGCAAGAAGGGGACTGCCTTGCCGTGCGCGACGCCGGTGGTTTCGTAGGTCATCAAGCCGCGCGCCCGGCAGCGCTCGAGGAACTCGTAGCACAGGCGGCTCTTGCCCAACCCCGCGTCACCGACGATGCCGACGATCTGCGCGTTGCCGTCGCGAGCGCGCGCCAGCGCCGACTCGAGCACGTGCATCTCGTCGCCGCGGCCGACGAAGCGCGAGAAGCCGCGGCTGCGCGACACATCGAGGCGCGTGCGCATCTGCCCGAGCCCCTGCAGCTCGTACACGTGCAGCGCCCCCTGCACGCCTTTAATCTCCATCTCGCCCAGATCGGCGAGCGCGAAGTAGCCCTGGATCTGGGCGGCGGTGTGCGCCGTGAGGTACACCTTGCCCGGCTCGGCGATCTGTTCCATGCGTGCTGCGAGCCCGACGGTGTGTCCCTGCGCCGTGTAGTCCATGCGCAGGTCATCGCTGATCTTGCCGACGATCACCTCGCCCGAGTTGAGGCCCAGGCGCACGGAGAAGCTGAGGCCGCGCCGCAGGCGCAGCTCGTTGGCGTAAGTGCGCAGCCCGTCGAGCAGGTGCAAGGCCGCGTAGCAGGCGCGGCGGGCGTGATCCTCGTGCGCGATGGGGGCGCCGAACAACGCCATGATGCCGTCGCCGGTGAACTTGTCGACGAAGCCCTCGAAGCGCTCGACACCCTCCGACAAGACCTGGAAGAAACGCTGCATGATGCGGCTCCACTCTTCCGGATCGAGTTGCTCAGCCAACTCCATCGAGCCCTTCACGTCGGCGAACAGCACGGTGACTTGTTTGCGTTCGCCTTCGAGGCCGCTGCGGGCGGTGAGGATCTTGTCGGCGAGATGCTTGGGCATGTGGGCCAGCGGGGAGCGCCCCTCGATACGCGGCCCAGAAGAAGGGCCGCTACTCGGGGTGACCGGTATATCTCCCCGATCATCCCGAGTAGCCGCCTTCTCTTGGCGGCGTATCGAGGGACGGGAGCCTCGTCCTCCCACGGCTTGCCCACACTCGTTGCAGAACTTGGCAGCCGCAGGCAGCTCGGCACCGCACTGTGTGCAGGGTACTGCGAGACCGCTGCCGCATTCGAGGCAGAACTTCGAGCTCGGCGGGTTATTGTGGCCGCAGGTCGGGCAATTCATGCACACACTCCAATCATTCGAGGCAATCGTCGTGCGCGCATTGCCGTCAGCCGGCAAGCAGCGCGTCGATCTGTTGCACGCGCAGCGGTGCGCCTAGGTCCGCAAAGAGCTGTTGTGCCTTACGCAGCGTGCGTTCGCGCGCCCCGGCGTCGCCTTCGAGGCGGGCGAGCTCGGCGCGGTCGAGCAGGACGAGCGGTGCCAAGCTGGTCGCGCCGGTCTCGGCGATGAGCCGCTCGGCCTCGTCCAGGGCGGCGCGAACCGCGATCGCAGCCGCGGCCCCCTCCTCGACGAAGAGTACATGCACCAGCGCCCGCTGGGCGAAGACGAGATCCGTCGGCACGCCGATGCGCCGGCCCAGCACGACGGATTCTTCTGCCAGGGCGCGAGCACGCGTCAGGTCCCCCGCACCGAGACAGGCTTCCGCGAGCCAGGACACGAGCCGTGCTTCCATTTCTAGACCGGTGCCGCGCTCGCGTGCAATTGCGAGCGCGTGCTCCAGCGACTCGATCGCCTCTGGCCATCGTCCGGCCACGGTCAGGGAGACGCCGAATCGGTGATACGAAGCAGCGAGCGAGTAAGGGCTGCCCATCTTCTCGGCGATCTCGATGCTGCGCCGGCAGGGGCCCAGTCCGATCTCGGCGTCGCCCGCGATCGCGGCCACGTCGGAGAACCAACTGAGTGCCCATCCCTCGCTTTCCGTATCGCCGTGCTGCCGCGCCAGCTCGACCCCGCGATCGAGGTCGGCTTTCGCGCTGTCGAGGTTGCCGACAAAGATCTCGATCGCTCCCCGTGTGAAATGGCCAAACGCCGCGGCGCTGAGCTGCCACATGTCGAAGCCCCATTCGGGATGTCCACGCGTCGCGTCGAGCAGCGCCTCGGCGAGCTCGCGCGCCCGGCTGAACTGGCCCGCACACCAGTGCGGGTAGATGGCAGTCCACGGTGCAAGCGCCCTCACCTCCTCATCTGAGGTCTGCAACAGGAGCTGCTGGCCCGCGAGGGCGTGCCGCACCCCTTCCTCGATCCTGCCAGAGTTGTTGGCGACGGCGGAGTAGGCCGTCTCGAGCAATCCGTCGGCCTTCACGTCACCACTCCGCGCGGTCCAGCGCTTCCCCTCGCTGAAGGCGCGCACTTCCTCTTCCGCCGACAGTCCCAAGCGAAAGCCGAAGGCCAGCGTCTGGCGACAGGCCTCCGCGCCGAGCTCTGCGGCCTCCGGGGCATCGGCATCCGCCTCGATCAGCTCGCGTACGCGTTTCCAGTGCCGCATCGAAGCGGCGATGTCCTTGGTTCCACTCCACTTGGCGGCGCGACGGTGCCAGCCTGCGGCGATCAGCCGTGCACCCGCCTCTTCCCAGTGATGAGCGAGCAGGGCAGCTTGCTCGTCGAGCTTGTCGGCGTGCGCCGCCTCGATGGCGCGCGCGACGGCGGCGTGGACCTGGGCGCGACGGTCCTGCAGCTGCGAGCCGTACGCCACCTCTTGGGTCAGCGGGTGCTTGAAGACGAATTCGGCCACCGGGTAGAGCGCCTGCTCGTAGATGAACTCGGCGCTCTTGAGCACCTGCAGAGCTTCCGCTAGCGCCGCGTCCGTCAATGCCGCGACCGCTTTGAGGATCGGTTCATGGAACGTCTTGCCGATCACCGCCGCAGTTTGCAGCACCTGTTTCTCGCGTTCCGGCAACCGATCGATGCGCGCCGCCAACACCGCGTGCACGGTGCCCGGCACCTCCAGCTTGTCGATCGGCGCCACCAGCCGATAGCTACCGCGGGTGCCGACGAGCTTGCCCGACTCGATCAGCGATTGCACCACTTCCTCGCTAAAGAAGGGATTGCCCGCCGTCCGCGCGTGAATCGCTTCGGCCAAGCCCTCGATGCTCGAATCGGTACCAAGCAGGTCGACGAGCAACTGGCGGATGGCCTCTGTGCCGAGCGGCTGCAGCGCCAGCTGCTGGTAGTACGACTTGCGCGTCCAGTCGCCGCGGTACTCGGGTCGGAAGTTCAGCATCACCAAGCCGCGCGAGCCGGGACGTGCATCGAGGAGCGGCTCGAGGAACGCCTCGCTGCCGCCGTCGAACCAGTGCAAGTCCTCGAGTAGCGTGACGCTCGTCTCGCGCTGACCGCGCGCCTGGATCACGCCCCTGAACACGGCGAAGATCTGGCGCTGGCGGGCTTCCGGGTCCATGCGCGGCACGGGCAGCTCGGGATCGGGCACGCCGAGGAAGTCGAACATCAAGGGCAGCGATTCACGGAAGCTGTCGTCGAGCAAGAGCAGGCGACCGGCGATGCGTTCGCGCGCCGTCGTATCGCTGTCTTGCTCCGTGATCCCGAAGAAGGCGCGGCAGAGCTGCAGGATGGGCAGAAACGGGATCGCCTTCCCGTGCGACACGCCGGTGGCCTCGTAGGTCATCAGTCCACTGGCCCGGCACCGTTCCAGGAACTCGGCGCACAACCGGCTCTTGCCGAGCCCGGCTTCGCCGACGATACCGATGATCTGTGGGTTGCCTTCCTGGGCGCGTGCGAGGGCAGATTCGAGCACTTGCATTTCCTCGGCGCGGCCGACGAAGCGCGAGAAGCCGCGGGTGCGAGAGATATCCAACCGCGTGCGGAACTGCCCGACGCCTTGCAGCTCGTAGACCCGCAGCGGCTCCGGCACGCCCTTCACCTGCATTTGGCCGAGGTCACCGAGCTGGAAGAAGCCGTGCACGAGGGTGGCGGCGTGCTCCGTCAGATAGACCTTGCCCGCTTCGGCGATTTGCTCCATGCGTGCAGCGAGGCCGACGGTGTGACCCTGCGCGGTGTAGTCCATGCGCAGGTCGTCGCCGATCTTGCCAACGATGACCTCGCCCGAATTGATGCCCATGCGCACCGAGAAGTTGAGCCCTTGGCGCAGGCGCAGCTCGTTGGCGTACGGCCGCAGCTCCTCGGTCAAGTGGAGCGCCGCGTAGCAGGCACGGCGGGTATGGTCCTCGTGCGCGATCGGCGCGCCGAACAACGCCATGATGCCGTCGCCGGTGTACTGATTCACCGTACCCTCGAAGCGATGCACACCGTCGGCGAGGATGGCAAAGAAGCGATCCATGATGCGGTGCCAGTCCTCCGGATCGACCTGACCGGCGAGGTCCATCGAGCCTTTCACGTCGGCGAAGAGGACGGTCACCTGCTTGCGCTCGCCCTCGATGGCGACACGCGAGGTGAGGATCTTGTCGGCGAGATGCTTGGGTGTGTAGCTCTGGGGGCTCGGGGCTGGAGACTGGGTGCTGGTCAGAGGGGAGCGGCACTTGCGGCAGAACTTGGCGGTGGGCCGGTTGCCGGCGCCGCAGGTTGGGCACGCGGCTTCCAGCGGCGCGCTGCACTCTTCACAGAACACCGAATCGGCCAGATTCTCGGTGTGGCACTTGGGGCACTTCATCGGAACTCCTCATCAAGTCTTCGCTCACGAGTTCGTTGAATTCCAATCGGAGAATAAAACTCGCGCAAAGGCGCCAAGCCGCAAAGAAAGGCGGCAGGAGAGCGAAGATAAAACTCGTTCCTTCCGATATCCTCTTCGCGCCTTTGCGGCTTCGCGCGAGAGATCCTTCCTTCCGATCCGATTGAAGAAATGGATCACCCGAGGTTCGGATAGCGCCGGCGCATTTCCTCCAGCATCCACGCGCGCGCCGCCGCGTTACCGGCGACCAGCGCACGCAGCCGCTCGCGCGAGATGGCGTAGGTGATCATGTGGGACATGGCCGTCACCGTGGCGGAGCGCACTGTGTCCAACAGCACGCCACGCTCGCCGACCACGTCGTGTTCGCCGACCGTCGCCACGCCTTTGCGCCCGATGGTGACGACGGCTTGGCCTTCTTCAATGATGTAGCACTCGGGTGACTCACCGCCCTCTGAGCACAGCAGGTCGCCGGGTTCGAAACTCATCGGATACGCGGTCGCGGCGAGCTGCTCCAACTCCTGCGCGCTGCAGCACGCGAACAGGCTGTTGCTCTGCAGCAGCCCGACCGTCGCCGCGAGGCGCGCGCCGGTGCGCACCGGCACCGAGTCGTAGCGCGCCGGCTCGGTCTCGATGCGCTGGCGGAGCTCGGCACGCCACCGCAGGTCGGCGTCGGTGTCACCGGCTCGCGGCCGCAGACCGCGTTCGGCATGTTCGGTCGTTGCGGTTGCGGCAGGTGGCCCAACCGCTACTGCCGCAGTGGCAGCCACGACGCTGGCCCGCGGACCCGATGATGTGCGGCACGCAACGTTGAGGGCAGTGAGGCCACGCAGCGTCAGCCGATCCTGGAAGCGCGGCTCGTCACCGCTGAGCTCGATGTGATCGAAGCGCTGCAGCAGCGTGCGAAACGTAATCTCGATCTCCGCCCGCGCCAGCGCGGCGCCGAGGCAGAAGTGCACGCCGCCTCCGAAGCTCAGCGGTTGGATGTCGGTGCGCGTCACGTCGAGCTGGTCGGGCTTGGGGAAGCGTGCCGGGTCGTGATTCCCGGCGCCCAGCAGGGCGAAGACCTGTTCGCCGGCGGGGATGGTCACGCCGCCAACCTCGATGCTGGCTTCGGTGACGCGGTTCACCAGCTGCGCGGTGCCGTCGTAGCGCAAGAACTCATCCGGAAGATTTGCAAACAGTGCCCCGTCGCGGCGCAGGAGCTCGATCTGTTCCGGCTGGCGTAACAACCCTAGGAAGCCGTTGCCGAACAAGTTGGTGGTGGTTTCGAAGCCGGCACCGAACAGCAACGACGCGAGCGTGACCAGCTCGTCGTCAGACAGCCGATCGCCGCCGACTTCCGCCAGTGCTAGGTTACTCAGCAAGTCTTCGCCGGGCTTGCGGCGTTTCTCTGCGATCAGCTTCAGGAAGTAGTCGCTGATGGTGAGCTGCGCGGCATCGGCCGCCACCATCTGCTCGTCGGTCGGTTGCATCTCGAAGATGGCTACCAGATCGCCCACCAGCTCGCGGAACTGCGCCCGCTCCGCCTCGGGGACACCAAGCATCTCGCCGATGATCGTCACCGGCAGCGGGAAGCCGACGGCCTCGAGCACATCGCCGCCGCCGGCGTCGGCCACCGGATCGAGCAACTGGTTGACGACGCGTTCGATGACCGGCTTGAGATTCTCGATCATCCGCGGTGTGAACGACTTGGTGACCAGTTTGCGCAGGCGCGTATGCTCCGGCCCGCTGGTATTCAGCATCGAATGCTCGCCGGCGGTCAGCGACGGATGTTTTCGCCAATCGGGACCGAAGCGCTGTTCGATCTGCGGCGCGTAGTCCTTGCCGAGCCGCGGGTCGCGCATCGCCGCCCAGCAGTCGTCGTAACGGCTGAGCAGCCACATCCCGAGCTTGGCACGATGCACGGGGCGCGTCTCGCGCAGCTGGTGGTAAAGCGGATACGGATTAGCGCGTCCCTCCGGGGTGAAAAACAGCTGGTTAACCACCCCCTCGGTTGATTCGAACAGTGCGGTGTCGCTGGCGCCGGTCGGTACGTTCATGAAGCCCCCCTTTTTAGCCAATCAGCATCTCACAGCTTGGCAACTCAACACAACTGTTTCCGGTTCGTCGTCTGCACGCACGCGGTACAAGAGCCTCTCGATCTTCGCAAACTGTCCCTCTTTGAGGCCCTGGAAAAGATCGAGTCTCGGGAGAACGGGAAGGAGCTGGGGCGCAGAGGGCGCATTTGTGTGACGACCCTTTGCTCCATCGAGCCCTGCACGTCGTGAACAGGACCGTGACCTGCTTGCGTTCGCCTTCGAGGGCGGACTTGGATTGCAGGATCTTATCGGCGAGATGCTTCGGCGTGTATGAACGGGAATCGCTGAAGTTCGGCAGGAGGACGAGCAGGCGATTCCCGATCGCTGGCTTCCATTCTCCCGCCCTGCCGCTAGCTGGCTCGATACACCGTCTGCTCGCGCCCGTCTTCACGCGCCACCTTGCTGATGGAGCGCAGATACTCGAGGTGGGCCAGGGTCTCGAAGGTGGCCGGGAACTGGATGGTGATCGGGCTGTCGATGTCGAAGCTGAAGGCTTGGGTCGCGACCTCGTAGGCGGTGCGCGGCCGGCGGCGCACGATGTCGAGCATCTCCTGCATCCGATACTGATGGTGCTGGATGATTTGGTTGGCGCGATGGCGGTGATCGGAAAAAATGCCGCCGTGCGCGGGCAACACCAGGTCGACGTCGAAGCGCTGCACCTTGCGTTGCGAATCGAGGAAATCGGCGAGCGGATTGGTCGGTCCGCCGGGGAAGATGCCGACGTGCGGCGTGATCTTCGGCAACAGGTGGTCGCCGACGATCATCAAACGCGGCTGACGCAGGTACATCACACAGTGACCGGGCGTGTGTCCCGGCGTGCTGATCACTTCGATCTCGAAGTCGCCGACGCGGATCACGTCGCCGTCGGCGATGAAGTGGTCGGGCGCCACGGGCACGTAGAGCTTTGCCCAGAACTCGCCCGGTGACGGCACTTTGACGAAGCGTTGCAGCGGGATGCCGTGCTGCAGGAAGAAGCGAAGGGACTCCTCGCTGCGGCCCTGCGGGGCATAGTTCTTCGACGCCGCATACTCGCACTCGTTCAGATACACCTCGGCGCCGGTCAGCTCCTTGTACGCCTTCGACGAGCCGAAATGATCGGGGTGGTGGTGCGTGCAGATCAGTTTGCGGATCTTGTCGGGCGTGCAGCCGACTTCCTTCAGCGCGGCCAACAGCGCAGCGGTGCTATCGGCCGTGTTCACGCCGGTATCGATGAGCGCCCACTCGTCACGGCTGTGCAGCAGGGTGACGTTGACGATCGTCGGCCGCATCGGCAGCGGCAGGTGGATGACGAAGACGCCCGGGTAGACTTCCCGGACTTTGGCCTCACTCATGCAAACGGTCCTGGACTGCGAACGACAGGTCGATCTTGACGCGCCAATGCGACACCGCGCCGTGCTCGATCGTGGCGCTGATGTCCTTGACGCGCACTTGCCGGATACTCTCGATGGTGACGGCGGCGCGCGACACGGCGATGTTGACGGCATCCTCGATGCTGTTTGCGGACGTTCCGGTCAACTCGATGGTCTTCTCAACCATGGCGCTCCTCCCCAACTTGCGGGCACGCTAGGGGAGCGCGCCCTGGCAGTCAAGGTGGATGTCGAAAGGTCGGTGACGGAATGCGAAGCTGCGCAGGGTACACGCGCAACGCTTGCACAATCTCGCATCAACGCATAAGGCGAAGGGCACTATGACCCCGCCTGATACTACGTTGCCGCACCTCTTGCCGGCGCGGCACCTCGCGCATGTCCGTTACGAGATCCGCGGTCCGCTGGCGCGGCGCGCGCAGGAGCTCGAGCGCAAGGGCTATGAGGTCATCAAGCTGAACATCGGCAACCCGGCTGCCTTCGGCTTCCGTCCGCCCGAGACGCTGCGCCTCGCGCTGCTCGAGAACCTCGGGCAAGCTGAGGGCTACTGTCATCAGAAGGGGATCTTCCCGGCCCGCGAGGCGGTGGTCATGGACACGCAGACGCGCGGCATCGCCGGGGTCACCGCCGACGACGTGTTCATGGGCAACGGGGTTTCCGAGCTTATTCTCATGACGATGGAGGCGCTGCTCGAACCGGGCGACGAGGTGCTCCTGCCGGCACCGGACTACCCGCTGTGGACCGCGGCGGTGGTCATCGCCGGCGGCAAGCCCGTCTACTACCAGTGCCGTCCCGAGGCGGCCTTCATCCCCGACCCCGAAGAGGTAGCGCGTCTGGTGAGTCCGCGGTGCAAGGCGCTGGTGCTCGTCAATCCGAACAATCCCACCGGCGCCGTCTATCCGCGCGAGGTCGTCGCGGGCCTCGTGCGTCTGGCGGAGGCGCGCAAGATCGCCATCTTCGCCGATGAGATCTACGACCGCGTTCTCTACGGCGACGCCAAGCACACGCCGGCGGCGACGCTGTGCGAGCACACGCTGTGCGCCACCTTCGGCGGTCTCTCCAAGGTGTACCGCGCGTGCGGCTTTCGCACCGGCTGGGTGTTCTTCAGCGGCCGGCGCGACCATGCCGCCGAGTATTTGAGCTGCCTCGAGATGCTGGCGTCGCTGCGGCTGTGCTCGAGCGTGCCGGGTCAATGGGCGGTGCAGACGGCGCTCGGCGGTGTGCAGAGCATCTTCGATCTCACCGCGCCGACGGGACGCCTCGGCCGCCAGCGCCAAGCTGTGATCGACGCCGTGGCGCGCTCGCGGTATCTCAGTCTCACGCCGCCCAACGGTGCGCTCTACGCTTTCATCCGCGCCAAGAAGGACGTGTTGCCCGACTTCGACGACAACGCGTTCGCGATGGCGCTGCTCGATGAGAAGCATGTCCTCGTCGTGCCCGGGTCCTCGTTCAACGTCGACTACAACGACCACTTCCGCATCACCGTCCTGCCCGACGAGGAGACGATTCAGACCGTTTTCCAGCGCATCGAGTCGCTGCTGACCGAGATGAGCGAGGGGTAGGCGCTGAACGGCGGCGTCAAAGCCCTGCAGTCCCCACATCAGCTGTCTGGATAAAATTGTGTTGCTTCCGCGTCCGCTCCGCGCCTATGGTAGCGCGGTATCTAGGCACGCGCAGTGCCGGGAGGAGCTATCTCATGACGTCTGTGCGAACGATGGTGATCGGTTGGGCTGTGGTACTGAGCGCGCTGCAGCTGCCCACTCGGGGCCTCGCTGCCGTCGCCCCCGGCGATCATTACATGTGCTACACGGCGAAGCTCTCCCCGGGCCAGCCGGCGTTTGCGCCCAGCCCCGTGTCGTTGCAGGACCAGCTCGGCGGCCCACAGCAGTACGACGTGAAGAAGATCGTCACCATCTGCAATCCGGCGAACGTCAACGGCGCGGCGCCGCAGAACCCGCTGGTGCATCAGTTGGGTGTGCAGATCAAGGCGCAGAACGGCGCGCCGAAGTTCGTGAAGAGTGACCACCTGACCGACGATGAGTTCGGCCGCTTGCAGCTGACGTTCGAAGCGCCCGATAACCTGCTCGACCTGTCGGCGCAGGTGCTCGGTAGCGGCGGCGCCCCGCCTTTAGCAAGCGATGGCGGCGTCGATCGGTTCATGTGCTATACCGCGAAGACCGCCAAGGGCGCGCCGGCGTTCGTCCCGCCGACGACATCGCCGACGGTGACCGACGACTTCGTCACCGGGCAGACGTTCAATCTGAAGAAGGTGCAGCACGTCTGCACGCCGGTGGACAAGAACGGAGAGACACCGGGCGCGGAGACCCACACCGGGCACTTGGTGTGCTACCAGGCGGTGCTCCCCAAAGGTGCAACGAAGCCCAAGCCGCAGGTGTCGGTGAACAGCACCAACTTCGGTGGCTGGGTGCTCGATTCGCTTGGGCCCAGCGAGCTCTGTGTGCCGGCGCTGAAGGACAACATGTGTGACCCCCTCGACCCGAGCGTATGCATGTACCCGTTCCCCAACGACTGGTTCACGATCGTCGATAAGACCACCGACAGTGGGCGGCGCGTGCACTTCGCGGCCGGCGACATGCCGACCAACGCATCGGGAACGCCGATCACGCCCGACGACTACAACCTGAATGACGGCTTCAGCCCCGGCGCCACGATTCTCCTCCACGTGCCGGGCGTCGACCTCGGCATGACCGGCGCGGCGCCGGTCACCAACGTCGCGGCCTCGCTCGACGCCGACGCACCGATCGTGCTGGTAAACGCCACGACCCTCGCGCATCAGCTCATGTGGGCCGAGATCGACTCCAACGCCAGCAGCGACGCGACGCGTTCGCTGATCATCCACCCAGCCATCAATCTGGACGAGGCGACGCGGTACATCGTCGCGCTGCGCAACATCAAGGATAGCAGCGGCGCGCTGATCACGCCAAACCCGGACTTCGTCGCCTATCGCGATAAGACGTTGACGGGTGATCCGGTCAAAGAGAGCCGCCGCGCGCACATGGAGGACCTGTTCACGACGCTCGGCAATGCGGGCATCTCCCGCAGCGACCTCTACCTGGCGTGGGACTTCACCGTGGCGAGCGAGCCCAACCTCACGGACCGCCTGCTCTTCGTGCGTGACGACGGTTTCAAACGGCTCGGCTCGAAGGCGCCGAGCTTCACCGTCACTTCGGTTCAGGACGACGTAGACAGTGATATCTTCCGCCGCGTGACGGGTACCTACAACGTCGAACGCTACGTCGACTCGACGACGTCCCCCGCGCGCATGATCCTCGGGTCCAACGGGCTGCCGCTCCATCAGTCGACGCCGCAGCCGGCCTCGTTCATCTGCAACATCCCGCGCGCCGCGCTGCCGAGCGCCGCCGGCCCCGCCGTCCCGGCGCGGCCATCGCTATATGGGCACGGTCTCCTCGGATCGAACGACGAGGTCAACGCCGGCAACGTCGAAGACATGGGCAACGAGCATAACTTCGTCTTCTGCGCCACCAAGTGGATCGGCATGGCGGACGAGGACGTGGTGAACGCGATCTCGATCCTCCAGGATCTTTCGGGGTTCCCGAGCCTCACCGACCGGCTGCAGCAGTCGATGCTCGACCAGCTCTTCCTGGCGCGGCTGATGATCCACAAGAAGGGTTTCATTTCGGACCCGTCGTTTCAGGACGTGTCCGGCAATCCGGTGATCGACACGAGCGCCGTCTTTTACGACGGCAACAGCCAAGGCGGCATCTTCGGCGGGACGGTCATGGCGATCGCGCAGGACATCACGCGCGGCGTGCTCGGCGTGCCGGGCATGAACTACTCGCTGCTGCTGACGCGCAGCACCGATTTCTCCGAGTACTCGGCGGTCTTGTACCCGGCGTATCCCGACGAGCTGACGCGGCCGCTGCTCCTGGCGCTCATCCAGATGCTCTGGGACCGCTCTGATCCGAACGGCTATGCCCATCACATCACGAGCAATCCGTTGCCCAAAACGCCGACGCACAAGGTTCTGCTGCACATGGCGTTCGGCGACCACCAGGTGTCGAACGTGTCGACCGAGGTCGAGGCGCGCACGATTGGTGCGTCGATCCATGCGCCGGCGATCGCGCCCGGGCGCAATCCCGACGTGACGCCGTATTACGGCATCCCGGCCATCCCCAGCTACCCGTTCGACGGCTCCGCGCTGGTTGTCTGGGACAGCGGATCCCCCGCCGCGCCGACCACGAACACCGCGCCGTCGAGCGGGCACGACCCGCACGAGGACCCACGGAGCTCGCCGCTGGCGCGCACGCAGAAGTCGGACTTCCTGCAGGCGAGCGGCGGCGCCGTGGTCGACGTCTGTTCGGGGTTGCCGTGCGTGGCCGCCCCGTAGACGTGCACGGCGTTGCTGGAGTCGAGGCGGACGATCTCCTCCGGTATACTTGCTGCTCTTGTGCGGGTTGTCGGCCGCGCCAAATGGCGCTTGCGCCGGCGCGCTGTCGCTGGCAGTAGAATCCTATGGGCTTGATTCGCGTGGCGGTGGACGTCAGCCGCAATGGTGGGCCACGCGAGACGGTGGAGTTCCTAGTCGATAGTGGTGCTGTGTATTCGGTGTTGCCCCGCCGGGTTTGGCGCGCGCTCAAGCTCAAAGCGGAACGGGTCGTCAAGTTTTCATTGGCCGACGGCACGACGATCCGCCGCGGCGTGTCGGAATGTCGGTTCTCTTATCAGGGGGTCACGGCGTCGAGTCCGGTGGTACTCGGCGAGCGCCACGACGAAGCGTTGCTGGGCACCGTGACGTTGGAGACGCTCGGTTTGGTCCTCAACCCCTTCGAGCGCACGCTGAAGCCGATGCGGATGATCCTCGCGCGGGTGCGTTCGCGGTCGTGAAAGCGTTTTGCGGCCCCGGGGACCTCCAATCATACGGGCCACGCACACGCATCCTCCATCATACAGACTAAGTCTACATTCCAGACCTGACCCCCAAAATACCGAGCATCGAACCTTGAGGCGCGTTCGATTGCGAAACCGGTTCCCACCAGTACGCGAGTCCACCCGTGCCCCCAACAACCGCGAGGAACCGCAGCGGATCTGCAGCGAGGTAATCCAGGACTCGCTCAAACAGCATTGTCACATCTGCCTCGACTACGTACACCTAACCGGCCTGGTGACTCACCTTCGACTGCGAGGACGACGAGTAAGACCGAAGGGCCGCGCTTGAATCGGTCATCGCACTCCTATCCGGCCGTGACTGCTGTGGCCGCTGCTCGAAACTTCTCGTACTTGCGCGAAAGGTACTGGAGCTCTGGAACGCCGTCATAGAAAATGTGAAACAGCTTTCCGCAATCCCCTCCCGACCACCGGAAGTAATGCGCGTTCGAACGGACGTCACGGTGGATCGTCCGCTGAGGCATTCCAAGGCAAACGAGCCAGTCGTGCAAACTCACAGCGAAGATGCGCGATCCAGAAACGAAACTGGCCTTCCACCCGGAACGACCGCTTTCCTGATAGATCGAACCGTCCCCGTCCCAACATCCCCGAATAAAGTGCCTGACATAATCTGTTGGAATGTCCGGAAACTCGATGACCCGACTTTTCCTCGGTTTGATACCGAGCCGAATCAGGTCTCGACAAACCTCCTGATCTCCGATGCGAAATGTGTATAACGGGCCAGCCTGGCCTCTCTTCGCGCACCAAGACAGCTTGGCGTTACATTTCATAAGCACCAGACATTTCTCAAGAAGCTCGCTGTGTTTCTGCGAAACCGACGCCCGATAGTAACCTTCAGAGTCAGTAAAGTTGCCGTCTGCATAAAAGACGCCCAGCACATACGCCATCTCCTGTGACCAGGAGCGAAAGAACGTGCGGTCGATTTGCACACTCCCGAGTGTGATGGAGTGGATCGCTCCGCCTCGCGATTGTCGGAGAAACTGGACCTTCGCGTCACGCTGAGCGTTCCTTCGTGCTACAGATAGCGTTCGCCGCGGGATTACATACTTCTTCATAAGCTGTTGCACATACTGCCGTGAGCAGCGCAGGTGCTCGGCGACATCTTGTAGGGAGAGTTCTTGATCGAGATACAGCCTTCTTAGAACCGACTCGGAAATGTGAGATGGTTTCTGTTCGCTCTGCTGGCTGCCGGGTTGTGGAATTGGCAGGCCATAAGCATCCAGCAAGGTCCCTGTCCCTCGACCAGCTCGATCCCGAAGCTCCCTCCCGCGGCACCGCTCGTAACAGGTGACACAAAGGCCCTTGGACCTATGCGGTTTCTCGACCGTTCCACACACCCGGCACCGGTCGTGGTGGATCGCCCAACCGCTCATAGCAATCGTCTACCTCGGTTCGGCGCGGGGCACCCAGGAACTGTGCACCTGTAAAGTCCCTTCTCACGCCTTGTCGAGTTGTCGCGCGCCGAACGTTCCACGAAACCAGCGCGAGGGGGGACGACTTCCGGAAAACCAAAGCCGCACACCGAGCGCCTAGTCCACACGGTTGCTAATGCTCTCCGCTTCGGTGCGCTCGACATTTGGATAGAGCCGGAAGAACACCAGCCTTCCCATAGACCGGACGCCTAAGTACACAGCTTCAAAGAAGCCTTTGTCGCCCTCGTATTCGGCGCCGCGCAAAACTTCGTAGATGTCGTTGAGGGTTGACTCGTCGAAGAGTGGGTCTCGCTCGCTCAGAACGAGGACACCCGGGCCGTGGCGGCGATGCACTTCGGCGTATGAGTTCTTCGATAGCTTGTGTTGCAGGACGGCGTAGACGCTTGCAGCGATTCGGGCGTCCGGTGAGACGATCGGGTGCTCTGTATGGAAGTAAGGTTGCTCGCCAGTCGTGACCAACGAATACTCCTCCCGCGCTTCCTCTGCGCTTCGGTAGATGTCCGCGTGCTCAACCCACTTGTAGTCCCCATCGTGCTCAAGGAGAGCGTCGGGCGGCTCAGGCTTGGCGACGATCTTGTAGTTCTTCCCAGTGCTGGAGTTTTGCCAAGCCACGAATTGCTCGATGACAGCGTTCTCGTGCCCATTCTTGATAACTTCGCGAGGTCTCAATCGGGTCTCCCTATCTATTCGTCTGCACTTTGAATTCGGCGTACCAATGGAATTCCCAACCACGCCAGCCCTGGCGCCTCAACACCACCATTTTCATCCGCCGCCCATACACCAGACTCCACCATGGATTCAAGCAGTTGGGCCGCCGGGCTCACCAAGCCGCGACCCCCGCGCTTGAAGCACGTGTGTGAATGACCGTCGTCGTCACCTCCTTCTGCCCGAGGAGTTACTGCACGGCCCGAATGCCCCTCGATACGCTCCGCTGCTGCCTATGAACCTGAAGCTGACCCAGCCCGGCGAATGAATGCGGCGTGGAGCCCACGCAGATGGGCTTGGCGTATCCGTAGCCGCGGTTTCAACCGCCAGGCCGGGGCGGCATGCCCTCCGGTTCAATAGACCACAGACCAGCGCTCAGCCGAACGCCAGGAACGACTGGCGCGCCAGCTCGAAGAAGGACGACGGGAACAGGCCGAAGGCGATGGTGCCGACGACGGTGAGCAGCAGCGTGGCGAACAGATACGGCCGGTGCGTCGGCTCCTCGACCTCGGCGCTGCCTTCGGTCATGTACATGCGCACCACCACGCCGACGTAGTAGTAGACGGAGATCACGCTGTTGAGGACGCCGATCACTGCGAGGCCGATGTGGCCGGACTTTACCGCGGCGCTGAAGATGTAGAACTTGCCGATGAAGCCGACGAGCGGCGGCACGCCCGACAACGACAGCATGAACACCACCATCACCGCGCCGACCACGACGTTGCAAGCACGCGGGTTGTTTGAACGGAGGCAAGGAACGATCACCGCGCTATCGTGGCACGCTCGGCCTCGCGCCAATTTGCTAGGCTGCCACCTCGACCGTTGCGTAGAAGTTGACTTGCTGGGCTGTGCGGCGTGGCCTCACCGCACGCTGTCTCGGAGGTGGAACTCTGACTCCGTCCTCGCGCAGCCCACGCACGTACGGATTACATCTCGGACCTTCACGGAAATGCAATACCACTTCTTGCACCCTGCTTGCCACAGAGCCCACCTGGCATTCGGCGTACCGCGACCGACGATGCTACCGGCGGGTCAACACATTTGCTGCGAGGCCGCCGATCTGGGGTGGCGACAGCCGCAGGAGGCAACCGGCGCTCACCCCAGCGCCAGGAACGACTGGCGCGCCAGCTCGAACAGCGACGACGGGAACAGGCCGAAGGCTACCGTGCCGACCACCGTGAGCAGGAGCGTCGCGAACAGATACGGCCGGGTCGTCGGATGCTCGACCTCGACGCCGCCTTCGGTCATGTACATGCGCACCAACACGCCGACGTAGTAGTACACCGAGATCACGCTGTTGAGCACGCCGATCACCGCGAGGCCGATGTAGCCGGACTTCACCGCGGCGCTGAAGATGTAGAACTTGCCCATGAAGCCGACGAGCGGCGGCACGCCCGACAACGACAGCATGAAGATCACCATCACCGCGCCGAGGAACGGGTTGCGAAAGCCGACGCCGGCGTAGTCGTCGAGGTTCTCGTTGGGCGCGCCGCGCCGGCCGAGCGCGATGACTACGGCGAATGCGCCGAGCGTCATCAGCGTGTAGGCAATCAGATAGAAGAGCACGGCGCTGCCGCCGAGCTCGCCGCCCGCCACCATGCCGACCAGCAGGTACCCGGCGTGCGCGACGCTGGAGTACGCCAGCATGCGCTTGATGTTGCGCTGGAAGAGCGCGGTCACGTTGCCCACCGTCATGGTGAGCGCGGCGAGCACCCACAGGACGCTCGTCCAATCGGCCGACAACTGCGCCAGCGTGTGCATGAAGACGCGCGCGAACGCCGCGAACGCCGCGGCCTTTACGCCCACCGCCATCAACGCGGTCACCGCCGTCGGCGCGCCTTCGTAAACGTCCGGCGTCCACACGTGGAACGGCACCGCCGCCACTTTGAAGCCGAAGCCGACCATCAGCAATGCCATGCCGGCGATCACCAGCGTGCGCTGCTCGCCGCCCAGGTGCGCCACGCGTTGCGCGATCGGCCCCAACGTCGTGCTGCCGGTCGCGCCGTAGAGCAGCGCGATGCCGAACAGCAAGAAGCCGGTGGCGAACGCGCCCAGCAGAAAGTACTTGAGCGCCGCCTCGTTCGAACGCAGCTGGTTGCGCCAGATGCCGGCGAGGGCGTAGACCGCGAGCGACATCACCTCGAGGCCGAGGAAGATCACGATCAAGTCGGTCGCCGTGGCCATCACCACCATGCCGACGGTCGAGAACAGGATCAGCGAATAATAGTCTCCCGTGCGAATGTCGGTGAGCTCCAAGTAGCTCATCGACATCAACAGCGTCAGCCCGGAGGCGGCGCAGAAGAGCAGCGTGAAGAACAGGCCGTAGCGATCGAGCACGATCGCATCGGCGAAGCTACTCAGATGCGTGTTCCACAGCGCGATCGCCGCAACGGCGGTGACTACGAGACCCGTCAAGCCGATCCAGCCGAGACCTTCGCGGTCCGGACCTTCCGTCCACAGATCGGCCAGCAGCACCAGCACGGCCGTGCCGATGACGATCAGCAGCGGCAGAACGGCCAGCCAGGAAATGCTCGGCGCGGGGATCATGGCGTGCGCCCGCGTTGACAATCGGCATCGGCGAGCCCGCAGCTGCCGATGGCCTGCGACAGCTGCACCTGACTCGGTTCCGCTTCGGCTACCGCCATCTTCTGATGCAGGCGCATCAGGTACGCCTGCACCGACGGCTCCATGCGGCTGAGGAACGGTCTGGGATACAGGCCCATGACGAAGAACATGACCAGGATCGGCGCGAAGACGAATATCTCGCGCCGCGACAGATCCTTGAGCTGGCGGTTCGCCGGGTTCTCCAGCGGGCCGAACATGACTCGCTGGTACATCCACAGCATGTAGACCGCGCCCAACACGACGCCGCTGACGGCGACGGCGGCGGCGACCCGATGCGTTCCGAACGCGCCCAGCAGGATCAGGAACTCGCCGACGAAGCCGTTCAAGCCGGGCAACCCGACCGACGACAGCATGACGATCATGAAGATCGCACCGTATATCGGCAGCTGCTGCCACAAGCCCCCGAACTCGGTGATCAGTCGCGTGTGCCGGCGCTCGTAGATCACGCCGACGGCGAGGAACAACGCGCCCGTCGACAGCCCATGGTTGAGCATCTGGTAAATGCTGCCTTCGACGCCCTGCATGTTGAGCGCCGCCATCCCGAGCATGACGAAACCCAGATGGCTCACCGACGAGTATGCCACCAGCCGCTTCAGATCGGGCTGCACCATCGATACCAACGCGCCGTAGACGATGCCGATCGTGGCCAGCACCACGATGATCGGCATCGCCTCGCGCGCCGCCAACGGAAACAGCGGAATCGCGAAGCGCAGGAACCCGTACGTGCCCATCTTCAGCATGACGCCGGCCAAGATCACCGAGCCGCCGGTCGGCGCCTCGGTGTGCGCGTCGGGCAACCAGGTGTGCAGCGGAAACATCGGCACCTTGATGGCGAAGGCGAGCGCGAACGCCGCGAACAGCCAGCGCTGCACGCTCACGGGAATCGAGAAGTCGTAGAGGCGCACCAGGTCGAAGGTGAGCTGCCCCGTTTGCTGGCCGTGCAGCGTCACCAGATAGAGGATCGCCACCAACATCAGCAGGCTACCGGTCATCGTGAAGAGCACGAACTTGATCGCCGCGTAGACGCGCCGCTCGCCGCCCCACACGCCGATGAGGAAGTACATCGGCACCAGCATCACTTCCCAAAACACGTAGAATAGGAACAGGTCGATGGCGACGAACGCTCCGAGCATGCCGGTCTCCATGAGCAGCATGAAGACCATGTACTCCTTGATGCGCCTGTGGACGTCCCAGCCGGCCAGAATCACCAGTGGTGTCAGGAAGGTGGTCAGCAACAGCAGGAACAGGCTTATGCCGTCGATGCCCACGCTGTACGACACGCCGAAGGCCGGAATCCATGGGACGTTCTCCGTGAACTGGAATCCGGGGTTGCCGGCGTCGAACTGCATCAGTAGGTACACCGACAGCGCGAACGGCAGCAACGAAAAGATGAACGCGCCGCGCCGGAGCGCAGTGTGCTGCTCCGCCGACGTGAGCATCACGAACAGTGCGCCGATCAGCGGCGTGAAGACGATGAGGGAGAGCAGAGGCATATCGCTTATGGCTTCTCGCTGGTCGCCGGTCGCTTCATCGTCGCAGCGCGAAGTAACCCAAGATTGCCATGGCGCCGAGGAGCATCGAGGCGGCGTATTGCTGCACGTTGCCGGTCTGCCAGCGACGCCACAGGCCGCTGTTGGCACCCACGGCTTCCGCGGTGCCGTTGACCAGGCCGTCGATGATGCCGACGTCGAAGAAGCGCCACAGCCAGGTCGACAACCGCACCGTGGAGCGCACGAACAGCAGATCGTAGATCTCGTCGACGTAGTACTTGTTGAAGATCAGGTTGTAAGCGCCTTGCGCCTTCCAGGCCAGGAACGTCGGCAGGCCGGGTTGGACGATGTAGAACTGATACGCCACACCCAGTCCGATCAACGCCACCAGCACCGACGCGCCCATGAGCAGATATTCGGTTGCGGCGCCGGCGCTGACCGCTTCGGGAGGCGCGCCGAGCACCGGCTCGAGAAAAGCCGCGAAGCGGTTACCCCACAGCCAATGTTCTGGAACGCCGACGTAGCCGCCGATCACCGCCAGGATCGCCAGCACGATGAGCGGCATGGTCATCGCCGCCGGCGACTCGTGAATGTGATGCCGCACGTGCTCGTCGGCGCGGCACTCGCCGAAGAAGGTCAGGAACAGCAGGCGGAACATGTAGAACGACGTCAGCCCCGCGGCGATCGCGCCGAGGAGCCACAGCCATACGCTGCCGTGCGGGCTGGAGAATGCTTGGGCGAGAATTTCGTCCTTGCTGAAGAAACCGGCGAAGCCCGGAATGCCGGTGATCGCCAGCGTCGCGGCCACGAAGGTCCAGAAAGTGATCGGTTGATAGGCGCGCAGGCCGCCCATCTTCTGCATGTCCTGCTCGCCGCCCATGCCGTGGATCACGCTGCCGGCGCCGAGGAACAGCAGCCCTTTGAAGAAGGCGTGCGTCATCAGATGGAACACGCCGGCGCTGAACGCGCCGACGCCGACGCCGAGGAACATGTAACCGAGCTGGCTGACGGTCGAGTAGGCGAGCACCTTCTTGATGTCGTTCTGCATCAGGCCGATGGTCGCCGCGAACAGCGCGGTGAGCGCGCCGACCGTGGCCACGACGCCCATGGACAGCGGTGCCAGTACGTAGAGGAAATGCAGCCGTGCGATCATGTATACGCCGGCGGTCACCATCGTGGCGGCGTGGATCAGCGCGCTCACCGGCGTGGGGCCGGCCATCGCATCGGGCAGCCACACGTACAACGGCAGCTGCGCCGACTTGCCGGTGGCGCCGACGAACAGCAGCAGCGTGATCGCGGTCACCGTGCCCGCCGGAATTTGCCGGGCGTGCGCTGCGATCTCGTCGAAGCTCAACGAATGCGCGCCGCCGCCGAGGTTCCAGAACAGCAGGAACAGCCCCAGCAGGAAGCCCGCGTCGCCGATGCGATTGACCACGAACGCCTTCTTGCCGGCGCTGGCGTCTTTGTCGTACCAAAACCCGATCAGCAAGTACGAGCACAAGCCGACGCCTTCCCAACCGACGAACAACAGCGGCAGATTGTCGGCGAGCACCAGGACCAGCATCGCGAAGGTGAACAGATTAAGGTACGTGAAGTAGCGCACGTAGTCCGGATCGTCGTGCATGTAGCCGACCGAGTAGACGTGGATCAGGAAGCCCACGCCGCTGACCACCAAGACCATCACCGCCGACAGCGCATCGATGCGGAACGCCACGTCGACCTGCAGTGTCCCCGCCGTGATCCACGGATACAGCCGCTCCGCCAGCGCGCTCCCCGGCGGCAGCGCCAAGAGGCGGGTGAACGCATAAGCGGCAGCCACAAACGCGCCGCCGACGACACCCGGCGACACTAGGCTCACGGCAGCGTGTCCGGCGCGTCTGCCGAGGAACACGTTGAACAGCACTCCGAACGCCGGCAGCGCCGGAATCAGCCAAAGGAACGAGACGGGTGTCGCAGGATGCATCGGGCTACCAGCGCAACAGGTTCAGCTCGTCGGCGTTGACCGTCTCGCGATTGCGGAACGCCGCGATGATGATCGCCAGTCCGACGGCGGCTTCGGCGGCCGCCACCGTCATCACGAAGAAGACCACGACTTGCCCGTCCATCGAGTGCAGCTGGCGGGAGAAGGCGACGAACACCAGATTGACGGCGTTGAGCATCAGCTCGATGCACATGAAGATCACGATGATGTTGCGCCGCACCAGCACGCCGACCGCGCCGATGGTGAACAGCAGGGCCGCCAGCACCAGAAACCACTCGACCGGAACGGCGCTCATGCCAACTTCCGTTTCGCCAGCACTACCGCGCCGATGATCGCTACCAGCAACAGCACCGAGGTGATCTCGAAGGCGAAGAGATAGTGCGTGAACAGGCGTTGTCCAAGCTGCTCGGTGCTGCCGAAGCCTTCGGGCGGCGCACCACCCATGCCTGGCCCGAGCCTTGGCGCCAGCGGATACACGAAGAAGCGCACCGCCGCGAGCAAGAACAGCGAGCCCATCAACACGGCGACGACACGCGCTCCGAGCCACGCCATCGCCCGCACGTCCTGCTGCAAATTCAGCAGCATGATGACGAACAGAAACAGCACCATGATGGCGCCGGCATAGACGATCACTTGCAAAGCGGCGACCAGCTGCGCGTCGAGAAACAGGAAGATCACTGCCAGCACAAACAGCGTCGTCACCAGCGCCAGTGCACAGCGGATCGGGCTGCGTTGCAGCACCACGCCGAGGGCCGACACGATGAGCATGGCGGCGAGGATCACGAACAGCACCGGACTCATGCCCGCTCACCCCTGCACGGCCAAAGCCACCACCGCCGTCGCCAGCACGTTGAGCAACGACACCGGCAGCAATCCCTTCCACCCGAAGCGCATCAGCTGGTCGTAGCGCAGCCGCGGCAGCGTCCACCGGATCATGATCTGCAGCCAGCAAAAGAAGAACACCTTGATCATGAACGACAAGACCTGCATGACCGCGACGATGATCTGCGGCAACAGCATGGAGGCACCGCCCGGGAAGTGGAACCCGTCGCGCTGCAGGTACGGCACCTGCCAGGCGCCGAAGAACATGGTGGTCACCAACCCGGAGATCGCGATGATCTCGACGAAATCGGTCATGAAGAACATCAGGTATTTCACGCCCGAGTACTCGGTAAAATAGCCGCTGACCAGCTCGGATTCACCTTCCGGCAGGTCGAACGGCACGCGCTTGGTCTCGGCGATGCCCGCGCAGAAGAAGATCAAGAAGGCGAGCGGTTGATAGAGGATGCCCCATGCGGGCAGCCAGCCGCCGATCAGCTGTCCCTGGGCGCGCGCCATCTCCTGCAGGTCGAGCGTGCTGTAGGTCATCACCACGGCAACCAGCGACAGCCCCATGGCGATCTCGTACGAGATCACCTGCGCCGAGCCGCGAATGCCGCCGAGCAAGGAAAAACGGTCGTTCGACGCCCAGCCGCCGAGGACGACGCCGTAGACGCTCAGCGACACCATGGCGAGCACGAACAGGATGCCGATGTTGAGCGGTACCGCTTGCAGGTTGATGGTGCGGCCGCCCACCTGCAGCACGTCGCCGAACGGCACCGCAGCGAACGCGACGGTCACCGCGAACAAGCCGACGCACGGCGCAACGGTGTGCAGCAAACGGTCCGCCCGCGCCGGAATGATGTCTTCCTTGGTCAAGAATTTCAGCGGATCGGCCATCATAGTGTTCACCAGGCCCGCCGCGGCAATGCCGAACACGCTGGCCCGATTGGCACCGATGCGGTCTTGGATGAGCGCGCTGCCTTTGCGCTCGACCCAGCCGAGAATCCCGGCGAGGTTCAGCACCATCAAGATGACGACCAACGCCTTGATGGCTACAATGCCTGTTTCAATCCACATGGGCTACGACGCCACAGTCTACGGTTGATCTGGCTCGGGCTTGTTCGGCCGGCCGCTCAGCGGACCCGCCGTCGCCGATGGCGCAGGTGCGCGGCGCCGGAAAACATCAATCCCATTCTAGCGCCCCTTTGCGCCATACGTACAGCAGCGCGATCCCCAGCACCGCGATGAACACGATCATTTCCCCGAACCCGAACCAGCCGAGTCGGCGAAACAGCACCGCCCAGGGATAGAGAAAGACCACTTCCACGTCGAAGATGATGAACAGGATGGCGGTGAGGTAGAATTTCACGGAGAACCGTCCCCACGCGCTGCCGCTCGGCGGATTGCCGCATTCGAAGGCTTCGCTCTTCGCCGGGTTCGGCCGCTTGGGGCCGAGCAGTTGGCCGAGGAGCACCATCGAGGCGACCAACGCGCCCGCCATGCAGAAGATCACCAGTATCGGAACGTACTGCTGGTACATCAGGAATCCACGTGTGGCTCGTTACGCCGGCGACGCACTCTCGACGCCGGCGCGCCGCTCATCATCAACTGCCACTTATGCGATGCCGCCCTTCAAGTCAAGGTAACTACTCTTGGCTGCCGTGCAGGCCGGCCCGGAACAAGCCGACGAAGTCGTTGCGATTGCGCACCAGCAGGGCGGCGGCGAGGGCGATGTAGATCAGCACGAAGGCGTAGCGCACCTCAGTGCTCGGGAAAAACAGTTGGGCGCCAAACAACAGGAACAACGTGAGCGCCTCGAACAGTGAGAGTCGCAGGTTGCAGAGCACGGCAATGCCGAACAGCGACTGCGCCGACGTCAGCAGGATCTCTTCGACCTGCCGGCTATCCAGGTGCAGGGCGCCGGCGTGGCCGAGCGCGATGCTGTAGGCGAGCGGCAAAGTTCCGACCAGCAAGGTCCACTGATTCACCTTGGAGGACACCACCGCGCCGAAGCCGGCCTGCGCATCGCCTTTGAAGGTCAGGATGCATGCAATGACAACCTCCGGCGCTTCCGAGGCCAGCGGCGCCAGCCACTGCACGAGCAGAAACTCGTCGATGCCGTGCGCCCGGCCCAAGTGTATCAACGCTTCGGCAAACGGTTCCGCCGAAGCCAGGATCACCACGGCTGAAAAAAGAAACAACGCCACAACCGCGGCGCGACGCATGGCCGGCCGGAGCGTGGCCAATGCCACCGCGGGGCCGACGAGATCGGGCTCCGCTGCCTCGGCGCGTGCAATGCGCCACATGTAGGCCACGAACAGCGCGACGAGCACGCCGGTGTCCAACAGAGAGATCGTGCCCTTGAGCGGGATGAGGAAGGAGTAGAATGTGGCCAAGCTCAGGAAGACGAGCTCGACGGCGCGATGCGTCGGCAGCTGCAACTCCCCGTGCCGCGACCGCAACCAATACAGCACCACAATCAGTGGCCAGGCGAGGCCGATGAGCAGGCGGTTGCCGCCGGTCATGTTGGCCGCCGCGTACGCCGTGTACTCCGGGTGCGCCGCGGCTTTCGACGCGAAATACAAATCGACCGCGTACTCGGGCAGGACCGCCACCAGTGCCAGGAAGGCCAGCGCCATCCCTTGCGAGATGTCCAGCTCCGCCACCTCGCCGGCCCACGTCAGCAAGAACGCGCCACCGAGAATGGCGGCGCCGAAGACCGCCACGGCCGGTCCCGGCTCCAGGGATACGGCGGTGCCACCGAGGCGCGCCGCAACGGCGGGCACGGTGACCGCGACGGCGATCAGAATGAGCAGCCAGTAGCGCAACATTGAGCCGCGTTGCCTAGACCCGCCCCGCCTCAGGCGCAACCCAAGCCGGCCGAAAAGATCGTCTTGAAGTTTAACCTTGCTTTCACCGTCTGCATCTCAGCTCTCGAAAGCGGGAGAACTGCTTCTAAGACATCGGGTAACGATCTTGATGTCCCCCAGGCGGAGCGGGGTGCTTCAGCCCCCCAGCGAATGCCCCGCTCCGCTCCCCCCGTCGATCACCGCACCACCAGCGCGGTCTCGACGAAATCGCGTGCCGCCTCGTTCCACGCAAAAGCTTTGGTCGCACGCACGACGCGCTCGCGTACCGATATGACGATCTGACCGGCGGCGGGGTAGTTGGGTTCATCCCACCCGCCCATCGCCTGCTTGCGATCCTCGGCGGAAAAGTAGGCGTCGTGATCGGGGTGGGAATGATAAAACGCTCGCAGCACCAGCTCGCCACGCTCGGCGGCGATCAGAATCGGCACGTGCTCAGGTCCCATCTGGTACGCGGTCGCCGCGGTACGCGGAAATTGCTCGAGGTCCTGGGCATGACGCTCGTTCTGAATATTGGTCACGCGCACGGCCTCTTCCCGTCCGCTACGCTCGACGATCATGCCGCAACACTCATCGGGATAGCAGTCGCGCGCGTGCGTATGCAGGGCATCGAGCGTCGCCTGGCTGATCGTCACGGTCATTGTCACCCTCCTGCAAGGGCCCCGCGTGCATGCACGAGACGCGTCAAGAGCGCATTCACCGGCGTGACGATACCGTGCGCGGTGCCGCGCTTCCAGACCTCGCCGTTGATCGCGTCGATCTCCGTCCGGCGTCCACGTTCCAGATCCTGCAGCATCGAGGAGCGATGATCGAAGGTGGAGGGCACCAGACGCTGATAGAACTCGGCGCGATACGCCGCCGCCGAAGGCCACGGCAGGGCCACGCTTTCGGCGACGGCGACCGTGAACGCCTCGTCGATAACCGCATCCATGATGGCGCGCGTGTTCGCGTCCTCGCTCAACACGCCGTAGTGCACCCCGAGCAAGGCCCCGAGCGGGTTGAGCGCGGCGTTGTACAGCACCTTGCCCCACAGGGCCGCGGCGACGTCGTCGCAATATGCCGTCGGAATGCCGGCAGCCGCGAAGCGCTCGGCCCACAAACGTGCCTGTCCCGCGGCCGCCAGGTCCCGGCGGTACGCACCGAGGAGTACCTGGTCCGCATAGACCGTGACCCGGACGTGTCCAGGTGCGGTGATCTCGGCGCCAAAGATCACTCGGCCGCCCAACACGCGTTGCGCGCCGACGTGCTCCGCCAAGGCTTCGAGGTTGCCCAAGCCGTTTTGCAAGGAGATCGCCACGCCGTCGGTGGCGAGCACGGGCGCGACCGCGGTCGCCATGGCGCGGGTGTCATATGACTTTACGGTGACGAGGATCGCATCGAACGCACCGTGCAACTCGGCCGCGGAAGTGAGGAGCTGAAATCCGGTGACCTGGTGCGTGCCCCACAACCCTTCGACGTGCAACCCGTCGGCGGCGATGGCATCGAGGTGCGCACCGCGACCCAACAGGGTGACCGCGTGCCCGGCGCGCTGCAAGAAACCACCGAACACCGATCCGAGTGCGCCGGCACCGGCCACCAGTATTGCCCTCATCGACGCACGCTTAGTCGACCACCGGCCGCGATTCAAACCGCGACCGTTGGCGCGTTGCGCTGTGCACACAGCCTACATTTTCTGCTTTCCTATTGACTGCGCAGTTCCTATCATACCTGCGGTGCTTGCCGTCGTTCTCGCTGCCGGCCGCGGAACGCGCATGGGCGCGCTCACGGCGACCATTCCAAAACCGCTGCTCCATCTCTGCGGCCGGCCGATCATTGAGCACATCCTGCTGGGTCTGCGCAGCGCCGGTGTCCACGAAACGATCGTGATCACCGGATATCGAGGCGAACAGATCGAGGCGTATCTGGGCGACGGCACTCGGTTGGGGATGCGGTTGTCCTATCGCCGGCAAGAGCGCGCCGAGGGTACCGGCCGTGCTTTGCTGCTGGTGCGGGACGTGCTCGGGGCCCAGTCGTTTCTGCTCTCGTGGGGCGACGTCGTCGTCGACGCCGCGGAGTACGGTGCGCTGCGCGCCGACTTCACGCGCGTACCGTGCGACACGCTGCTGAGCGTCAACGCGATCGACGATCCGTGGCGCGGCGCCGCCGTGTACGTCGACGGCGACGGGCGGGTGACCGGTCTGGTGGAGAAGCCGCCTCGCGGCTCGTCCACGACGCGGTGGAACAACGCCGGCGTCTTCGCCTTCACGCCGCTGATCCTCGACTATGCCGGGCGGCTCACGCCGTCGCCGCGTGGCGAGTACGAGCTGCCACAAGCGATCGCGGCGATGCTCGCAGATGGTCACGTCATACGCGCGCACGCGCTGCGCGGCTTTTGGAGCGACCTGGGTACGCCGGAGGATCTGACGGCGGCGGAACGGGCCTTCAGGCCGCTCGACGCACCGCCGGGGTCGGCTGCATTGCATGACTAGCGCATCCCTGATGGCGTCCTCTCCTGACGACGCAGGGCGTCTGCGCCATCTCGTCGCCGGCTTTCGCCGCGCCGTTCGCCGGCCCGCGGTGTGTGTGGTGCGTGCACCCGGCCGGGTCAATCTCATCGGCGAGCATACCGACTACAACGGCCTGCCGGTGCTGCCCATGGCCATCGACCGCAGCATTCTGATCGCCGTGGCGCCGCGTTTCGATCGGGCGATTCGGCTGTTCAACACGGCAGCGCGGTTCGCGTCACGCCGCTACGAGTTGAGCGACGACATCCCGCCGTACCGCGCCGGCGACTGGGGCAACTACTCCAAAGCGGCGGCGCAGGGTTTGATGCGCGCGTACGGCGAGCAGCTGCGGTACGGAGCAGACTTGCTGGTGGACGGCAACATTCCGAGCGGGGCGGGTCTGTCGTCGTCATCCGCTTTGGTGGTGGCGAGCGCGCTGGCCTTGTTGGCCGCAAACGGGGTCGATGTCCCGTACGAGACATTAGCCGATCTGCTGCCTGCGGCCGAACGCTACGTCGGCACCTTGAGCGGCGGCATGGACCAGGCGACCAGCCTATTGGCGCACGCCGGGCACGCGCTCCGCATCGACTTTTTCCCGCTACGCGTCCGTCCCGTGCCGCTGCCGCCCGGCTTTCACATCGTGGTGTGCCACAGTTTGGTGCAGGCCGAGAAGTCGCGCGCCGCCAAGCATGCGTACAATCTGCGTGTGATGGAATGTCACTTGGCGTGCCGTATCTTCGAGCGTGCCCTCGGCGGCAGTCTGCCGCGCGGCCTGCGTACGCTTGGGGATCTCGGCGCTCTGTTTCCGGGCCGGCCGTTGCTGGAGTTCACCGGCAGCTTGGCGGCGCACGTGCCGGACCGCCCGCTCCGGTTGTGCGAGGTCGCCGACTTGGTCGGAACGAGTCCGGAACGACTGCGCAGCCAATGTGAGGTCGAGATGGGCGGCGACGATCGATTCAACCTGTTGCGGCGCGTGCGCCACGTTCTGTCCGAAGCCGAGCGTGTCGAGCAGGCGGAGGACGCCCTGCGGGCCGGCGATGCCGCCGCGTTCGGGCATCTCATGGACGCGTCACACGCCAGCTGCCGCGACGACTATGAGGTCAGCTGCCCGGAGCTGGATGAGCTGGTGTCGCTTGCCAAGCAAGCAGGCGCATTGGGTGCGCGGCTCACCGGAGCCGGGTTCGGCGGGTGCACGGTGAATCTCGTCGGCGACGCCGACGTCACGTCGTTCCTCACCCGCGTCGACTGCCATTTCTACGAGCCCCGCCTTGGTCACGCCGGGCACCTCAGCGATCATCGGTACATCTTCACGCCGCAAGCCGGTGCGAGCGTGACGCGGCTGCGCGAGCCGTAGCGCCCGCGGCTTTTACCGCCCGCCGATATCCGCTAAGGCTGACGCGCATGGATGTGCGGCAGATGGAAGAGCGGCTCGCCGGGTTCATCGCGCGGCAGGTGGGCGCCGACCACGTCTCGGTCTCCGGCTTGCACCGCCTGGCCGGCGGCGCCTCGCGTGAGACCTGGTCGGTCGACGTGCGCTACGCGCAGAACGGCACACCGGTCGAGCTGCCACTGGTGCTGCGCCGCGATCCACCGGGCAGTGCGGTGGAAACGCGCCGTCGCGACGAGTTCGAGCTGCTGCGCGCCGCCGCCGCGGAAGGCGTTCCCGTCCCGAAAGTGTACTGGCTCGCCGACGAAGCCGAGACGCTGGGCGCGCCCTTCTTGCTCATGGAACGCATCGACGGCGAGACGATTGCGCGCCGCCTGCTGCGCGATGACGTTTACGCGGCGGCGCGCCGCGTCATGACCGGGCAGCTGGCGCGCATTCTCGCCGCCATCCATCGGATCGATCGCATCAAGCATCGGCTCGACTTCCTTGTCGAGGCGCCGTCCGGCGAATCGCCGGCGCAAGGCGAGCTGGATCGCTACGAGCAGATCTTCCGTTTCATTTCGCCCGACCCGCACCCGGCGTTCGAGTTGGCGTTGCGCTGGCTGCGGCAGCGCCTGCCGCCGGGGAACCAGCGTGTCGTCGTGCACGGCGACTACCGCATCGGTAATGTCATCTTCGGACCCGAAGGGGTGCGATCGATTCTCGATTGGGAGCTGGCGCACGTCGGCGATCCGATGGAGGATCTCGGCTGGATCTGCGTGCGCTCGTGGCGCTTCGGCAACGACGACAAGCCCGTCGGCGGCATCGGCAGGCGCGAAGAGCTGTTTCGCGCTTACGAAGCTGCGGGCGGCGGTGCGGTGGATCCGAAGCGGGTGCGGTTCTGGGAAGTGCTCGGCAACCTCAAGTGGGGTATCATGACGATCATGCAGGCGAAGACCTACCTCGACGGCCACGTCAAGAGCGTCGAGCTCGCCAGCCTCGGCCGGCGGACGGCGGAGATGGAGCTCGAGCTGTTGATCCTCATGGAGGCATAGGCGGCTGATGCGCAACTCGCTGGTCGCGTGGTTGGGGATTGTGCTCGGCGCCGTTGTGTCCGGCTGTGCGCTCGTGCAGACGAAGCCGAGCGTGCTCGCAAGCTCGTTGGAGGAGCTGGCGCCGCACGCCGACGGCGATCACTTCGTCTACATCTGGGAACGCTTTGCCGACGGCCAGCGGCTCGGCGAGGGCATTGAGGTTGAGCACGTCAGCGCCACCGGCGGCGGCGAGTTCGAGGTCACGGTCAGCGAGGATGGCCAGCCGGCCGGTCGCTTGCGGGTGCGCGACGACGGCCATGCGCTCTTGCTGCTCAGCGAAGACGATCTGAGCCGCAACATGCGCCTGTCCTACGATCCACCGCTGCCGCAGCTCACCGCGCCGCTGCTCGCGGCGGAGCAGCGTTCCGAGGCGACTGCGACGGTCAGCCAGCTTGCCGACGGGCACGCCGTCGGGACCGTCCGCGTCACCCAAATCACCCAGGCCCGCGCTGCGCAGGACGTGCACTCGTCGCTCGGCGAGTACAAGCGCGGCGTGTTGATGCACGTGGTGCGCACACTTTATTTCAGCGAAGGCGCCACCGAGTTGCAGAGCTCGATGATGCTGGTGCCCGGCATCGGAGAGGTGCGCTCGGAAGGCGCGGCCTCCGGCGCCCCGGTTTTACGCCGCGCGCTGGCCTGCGCGCTGATCGGCGGCCATTCCGTCGGCAATTGTCAGACCCTGCAACAGCGATTGGAGAAGCTCCACGATGCAGGACCGACCGACGTATACTGAGCTGCTGGAAGCGGTGCAACACTTCCTCGAAGCCGACGCCGTTCCGGCGCTTGAAGGCACCAAGAAGTTTCACGCCCGCGTCGCTGCCAACGTCGTGGCCATCATCCGGCGCGAGCTGCAGGGTGAGGACGAGCAGCTGGGCGCCGAATGGGCGCGCCTCGACGCAGTGATGGGCGCGGTCGAGCCGCCTCCCGCGGACCGCGCCGCCCTGCGCCGCCGCATGCGCGCCCGCACCGTCGAGCTCTGCGAGCGCATCCAGCGCGGTGACGCCGACGCCGGCGCGTGGCGGGCGGCGGTGCTGGATCACGTGCGACAGACGGTTGTCGAGAAGCTCCGCGTCGCCAACCCGAAGTATCTGGGCTAGGGCCTGCGGCCGGCGTCGTTTTCTAGGGACCGCTCGCCGTTGGGTCGCTGCTGCCCACCAAGTCCGACAGGCTCCTACCCTCCATCGTCGCGGTTCGGACAAGGTCGCGGTTGACGGCTGGTACGCAATCGAGCACACTGGCAACAGGTCCACTCTACCAATCGGAGGGTCGCGGCCATGAAAAAGCTACACGAGATCATGCGCGAGGGCTTTCTGTTTGCGGTCCGCCGGGACGCCACGGTGGCGGAAGCCGCCTGCACGATGGCCGAGAAGAACGTCGGCATTGTCGTGGTCTTGGACGGCGATCGCTTGGTCGGCGTCTTCTCGGAGCGCGACGCGGTGCGGCGGGTGATCGACCGCGGCCTCGATCCCGCCATGACCGTGGTCGAAGAGGTCATGACCCGCGATCTCGTGGTGGCCGACGAGAATGAAGATTACCAGACGGCGATGCGCACCATGGACCAGGCCAACATCCGCCACCTCCCGGTCGTGCGCGACAACCAGGTAGTCTCCATGCTCTCCATCCGCGACCTGATGCGCGTTGACATGGAACGCATGGGTGAAGAGTTGCGCTTCCTGAACGAGTACTTGTACACCGTGCCGCCCGAAGTGCAGCCGCGCGCGAAGAGCTGAAACCCCGTCGGCTCTATCGCATGGATCGGAAATCCGGAGAGTTGACGTCCTAAACCTGCGAATCAGTTGATCCGTTCGGCGGCGACGGCGCTGGCGCCGCGAGGGCATGGTCGTTGCGTCCAACAATGGCGGGAAGACCCGCCGATGCACGACGAGGCAGTAACATCACCAGGCGCCCTGAAACGCCTGCCGAAAGCGCAGCTGCAAAGCTTGCTCGATATCCTGTGGGAGCGCGGCTTCTGCGTGCTCGGTCCGGTGGTCCGCAACGGCGGCGTCGTGTTCGACGCAGTCCGGGTCGTCGCCGACATGCCGCTCGGCATGCGTGAGGAGCAGCAGCCGGGCCGCTATCGCTTGGTGCCGGGCGTCGCGGACGAGATCTTCGGCGTGGTGAACGGACCCGGTTCGCTGAAGCCCTCGTTCTTTGCTCCGGCAGAGCCGCTCATCGAGCTCCGCAAGGAGCAGAAGGGCTTCAGCGCAACCGCGCTCGTGCCAAACGTCCCGCGCCTGGCGTTTCTGGGCGTCCGTGCATGTGACCTCGCCGCACTGGCAGTGCAAGACCGCATCTTCCTGTACGATCGGTTCCACGACACGCACTACGCTGCTCGCCGCGAGCAGCTGCTGCTGATTGGCGTGAGCTGCACGCACTCGGCATCCACCTGCTTCTGCGCCTCGATGCAGACCGGACCCGAGGTGACGCGCGGACACGATCTGGTGCTCACCGAGTTGGATGATGTTTTCGTCTTGCAGAGCGCCACACCCGCTGGAGAGGAGATCGCGGCCGGCCTGCACCTCGACGACTGCGGCGAACGTGAGGGCGCCGAAGCCGGCGCAGCCGTCGCCGCGTGTGCCGCCGGCATGCGGCGCCGGCTCGACACGTCCGATCTGCCTCAACTCCTGTACGACGAGCTGGAGAGCCCGCGCTGGGATGACGTCGCGCGCCGCTGTCTGTCGTGCACCAACTGTACGATGGTGTGCCCGACCTGCTTCTGCCACACCGTGATCGACGCTACCGCCGTCGACGGGAAGGTGAGCGAGCGCGTGCGGCAGTGGGATTCGTGCTTCTCATACGAGCACGCGCACATTCACGGCAAGAACTTCCGGCCGCACATCCGCGAGCGCTACCGCCAGTGGCTGACGCACAAGCTGGGGTCGTGGATCGATCAGTTCGGCACGTCAGGCTGCGTCGGCTGCGGCCGCTGCATCACCTGGTGCCCGGTCGGCATCGATCTCACCGAGGAGGTCGCCGCCATCCGCGCGCAGCGCACGGCACGAGGCGCGTCGTGACCCCGTACGCATTACAGCCGGCGCGCATCGTGGAGCGCCGCGACGAAGCCGAAGGTATCTACACCTTCGTGATGCGCTTCGTTGATCCCGGCGTCCGCAAGGCCTATCGCTTCCAGCCGGGACAGTTCAACATGCTCTACGCCTACGGCGTCGGCGAGGTGCCGATCTCGATCGTGTCGGATCCGGCCGAGCCGACGCGCATCGAGCACACGATCCGCATCGCCGGCCGCGTCACCGGGGTGATGACGCAATGGAAAGTCGGCGACGTCGTCGGCATCCGCGGGCCGTACGGCAAGGGCTGGCCGATGGACGCGGCGCGCGGCCGCGAGGTGGTCATCGTCACCGGCGGCCTCGGCTGCGCGCCGGTGGTCGGCGTGATCAACTACATCTTTCGCCGCCGCGACCAGTACGGCCCGCTGCACATCCTGCACGGCGTCAAGACGCCGAACGATCTGTTGTACCGCGAGCGCTTCGACGCCTGGCGCCTCCATCCGCGCACCACCGTCTACCTGACCGCCGATCGGCCCGACAAGAGCTGGCGCTATCGCACCGGCGTGGTCACCGAGCTGTTCGACGAGCTGCGTGTCGATCCTTCCGCCATCGCAATGATGTGCGGGCCTGAGGTCATGATGCACTACGGCATCCGCGCCTTGCGGCAGAAGGGCGTCAACGAAGACGCCATCTACTTGTCCATGGAGCGCCACATGCAGTGCGGCGTCGGCTTGTGCGGTCACTGTCAGCTGGGTTCGCAGTTCGTCTGCAAGGATGGCCCGGTATTTCCCTACACGGCCGTGAAGCGTTGGCTCGGGGTGAGTGCGCTATGAAACCGCGCGTCGCCGTGTTCAAGTTCGCCTCCTGCGACGGCTGCCAGTTGCAGTTCCTCAATGCTGAAGACGAGCTACTCGTTCTCACGCAGGAGGTCGATCTGGTCTCCTTCCCGGAAGCCCGTAGCCGCGAGCTGCGCGGCCCGTACGACATCAGCTTCGTCGAGGGCAGCATCACCACGCCGCAGGACGCGCGCCGCATCATCAAAGTCCGCGCCGACAGCCGCGCCCTGATTACCATCGGTGCCTGCGCCACCGCCGGCGGCATCCAGGCGTTGCGCAACTGGGCCAGCATCGAAGACTACAAGCGCATCGTCTATCCGAGCCCGGAGTTCATCTCGACGCTGTCGACCTCGACGCCGATTTCCGAGCACGTGCGCGTGGACTTCGAGATCTGGGGCTGCCCGATCGACAAGCGGCAGCTGCTGGCCGTGATCCGGTCGCTGCTCTCCGGTGCGCGTCCGGCGCTGCCGACGCACAGCGTGTGCATGGAGTGCAAGCGCAGCGGCGCGGTGTGCGTGGCGGTGGCGCAGGGTGAGCCGTGCCTCGGGCCGGTGACGCGTGCGGGGTGCGGCGCCATCTGCCCCAACGTGCACCGCGGCTGCTACGGCTGCTTCGGACCCTCCGACGATCCCAACATGCCGTCGTTCGCGGCGCTGCTGCGGCAGCACGGGCTCAGCCGCGACGAGGCCGTCCGCCGCCTGCGCGGGATCAACGGCTACGTGCGCCCGTTACGGGACACCAGCGATGCCATCGAGCAAGGCGACGAGTAGAACGATCCACGTCAGCGCGCTGACGCGGGTCGAAGGCGAAGGGGCGCTGCATCTCGCCGTCGAGGCCGGCAAGGTCGTCGACCTGCGCTTCGAAATTTTCGAGCCGCCGCGCTTTTTCGAAGCACTGTTGCGCGGCCGTCACGCCGCGGAGGCGCCCGACATCGCGGCGCGCATCTGCGGCATCTGCCCGGTGGCGTATCAAATGAGCGCCGCGCATGCGTTCGAGCGTCTCTTCCACGTGCAAATCGATCCGGCGGTGCGCGCCTTGCGCCGACTCTTCTACTGCGGCGAATGGATGGAGAGCCACGCGCTGCACATCCACATGCTGGCGGCGCCCGATTTCCTCGGCTGCGAGAGCATCGTGACGCTGGCCGAGAAAGAGCGGCCGGCGGTCGAGCGCGGCCTGCGCCTCAAGCAAGTCGGCAACGCGATCATCGCGCTGCTGGGCGGACGCTCCGTCCATCCGGTCGGCGCGTGCATCGGTGGCTTCACCCGCGTCCCGCGTCCCGCCGAGCTCGCAGCGCTGCGCGAACGACTCGCGCGCGCTCACGATGACGCCGTGGCTTGCGTGCGCTGGGTCGCCGGCTTCGATTTGCCGGATCGCCACCTGGACATCGAGTTCGTCGCCTTGCGGCATCCGAGCGAGTATCCGATGAACGAGGGACGAGTGGTGTCCAGCAAAGGAATCGATTGCGCGCAGGAGGAGTTTGACGACTGCTTCGAAGAGCATCAGGTGCCGCATTCGAACGCGCTGCACGCCAAGGTGAAGGGACGCGGGCCGTACTTCCTCGGCCCGCTCGCACGCATGAACTTGAACTTCGACCGCCTCGGCCCCGAGGTCGCGGCGCTGGCGCGCGCCACGGGCATCTCGTTTCCGAGCGCCAATCCTTACACGAGCATCATCGTCCGTGCGTTGGAATTGGTGTACGCGGTCGCCGAAGCGATGCGCATCATCGATGCATACGAGCCGCCACCCGCGCCCAGCGCGCCGTTTAGGCCGCGTGCCGGGATCGGTCGCGCCATCACCGAGGCGCCACGCGGCATGCTGTACCAGATGTACGAAACCGACGAGCGCGGTATCATCCGTTCGGCGCGCATCGTGCCGCCGACGTCGCAGAACCAGGCGCAGATGGAGGCCGACCTGCGCGACCTGGCGCCGGGGCTGCTGCGCCGCTCACAGGCCGAAGCTACGCGGCTGTGCGAGACGGCGATCCGCAACTACGATCCGTGCATCTCCTGCGCGACGCACTTCCTCAAGCTGGATATCGTCGAACGATGATTCGCATCATCGGCATCGGCAGCCCGTTCGGCGATGATGCCGCCGGGCTGATCGCGGCGCGACGACTGGCGGCGGCACCGCCGCCGGGCACCGAAGTCATCGAGGCGGATCGCCCGGGTGCGACGCTGATCGAGCTGCTCGACGGCGCCGACGCGGTCATTCTGATCGACGCCGCACACACGGGTGCGCCGCCGGGCACGCTGCACGATCTGGATCTGTACGATCTGCCACGAAACCCGATTGCGCTGGTCTCCTCGCACGACCTCGGCGTCGTCGAGGCGCTGCGGCTGGCGACCGTCTTGGGTCGAGCGCCGGCACGCGGCCGTGTATTGGCGATCGAGGTGGGTTCTCTCGAGAAGGCGCCGCAGGCTTGCAGTGCGGTCGCGCGCGCTGCGAGCGAGTACGCCGTGCGCCGGGCGCGGTACTGGGCGGAGGAATTGCGCGCCCTCACGGTCGAATCCTACGCCGACTGACGTTTGACAGGCGTGCGACCCGCCGATAGGCTCGCCGCCGATGTTCGGTCGTTCCGTTTGCATCGGGATTATTCAGTTTCGTTCCGGCCGCGACTAGCGTCACCGCGACCGCCCAACTGGACACCGTGGAGGTAGGCGAGATGCGACGTTCGATAGCGTGGTCGCTTGCGCTCGCAGTCGCCGTGATTCCGTTCCAAGCACGCGCGGAAGACGGCAGCTCGAAGCGAGCCATCGAGGAGCTGCGAAAGGAAGTCGAGGAGCTGCGTCAGACGGTCCGTGAGCTGCAGAAGGCGCTCAAACAACAAGCAGCGCACGCGACGCCGGCTGCAGCCGGTCAGACTGAACAGGAGAAGGAATTGGAGGCCGAAATTCGCGCCGCGATGCCGGCGGCAACGCCGGCCGCGACGCCAGCCGCCGGTGAGGCAGTCCCTGCGTCGATTGCGGCGGTGCAGCCGGCCGCAGGTCCGGGAGTCGGGAAGAGCTCTTCGTTGCTGAATCCCAACATCAGCTTCATCGGCGACTTCGTTTTTCTCGGTACCGACAATCGACAGCTCAGCAAGGCGAACCAGTTCAGCTTCCGTGAGGCCGAGGTCGGTTTCCAGGCACCCATCGATCCGTTTGCCCGCGCCGACGCGTTTCTCACCGTCGATGAAGGCGGCAACCTCGATGTGGAGGAAGCGTACGCGACGTTCCTCGACCTGCCGGGCAACCTGCAAGCCCGCGCCGGCAAATTCCGTCTCATGTTCGGCAAGAACAACGTCCTGCATCGGCATGCGCTGCCGCAAACCGATCGGCCGTTCGCCGAGGTCGACAACTTCGGTGATGAAGGATTCGCGGGAACCGGCGGCGAGCTGAGTTGGCTGGTGCCCAACCCGTGGGATCAGTACCTGCTGCTCAGCGGCGAGGTGGTGAACGACCTCGGCGAGCCGACCGCGGTGTCACAGGGAGTGCCTCTGCAACAACCGCCCGCTGGGCGCGTCTTCCGCGACTTCGTCTACCTCGGGCACGCGCAGTCATTCTTCGATCTGAATGCCGACAACAACATCGAGCTGGGTGCGTCGGCGCTGTTCAACCTGCCGAAGAGCAGCACGCAAACCAGGATCTACGGCGTCGATCTGACCTATCGCTGGCGGCCGCTGCAGCAAGCCGGTTACCACCAGTTCTTGTGGCGCAGCGAAGGATACTTCACCGACAAGCAACTGCGCGGCACCGATGCGGCGGCGCTGCCGGTCACTGAGAGCAGCACGTTCAACACCGCCGGCTTCTACACGTACGGCGAGTATCGCCTGGCGCAACGCTGGTGGCTCGGCACGCGCGTCGACTGGACCGAAATTCCGGCGGAGCGCCATCGGACGGAGTGGGACACGTATCCGTACTGCACGTTCGCGCCAACCGAGTTCGGCTACTTCCGGCTCGGCTACCAATACGCGATGTCCGACAAGCTCCAGAAACGCGAGTCGAACCGCGTCTGGTTGCAGTATGACTTTTCGATCGGCCCGCACGCGGCACATGCGTTCTGAGGACGCGGCGAGGAGATTCGGATGACCCTGCGGACTATCCTGGAACGGTTGATGAGCATCGGCGTCCTCTGCGTCGCGGTGCTCGTGCGGCCCGCATCGGCCGCGGCGAAGCTCTACGTGGTGACGACGACGCCTGATCTGGCGGCGATCGCGCGTGAGGTGGGCGGCGACAAGGTCGACGCCGAATCGTTGGCGCTGGGCACGCAGGACCCGCACTTCGTCGATGCGAAGCCGAGCTTCATTCTCAAGCTCAACCGCGCCGACCTCTACGTGAAGCGCGGGCTCGAATTGGAAATCGGTTGGGCACCGGTGCTGGAGAACGGCGCGCGCAACGCCGCCATCCTGCAAGGCGGGACGCGCTACGTCGACGCCTCCAACGGCATCGCGCCCCTGGAAGTTCCGAGCGAAACCGTGAGCCGCGCGCTCGGCGATGTCCATCCCTACGGCAACCCGCACTTCCAGCTCGATCCGGCCAATGCCAAGATCATCGCCAAGAACATCGTCGAGGGTCTGTCGCGCGTCGATATCGCCGATCAGGCCTACTTCGAGCAGCGGCTCGCGGACTTCGACCGGCGCATCGACGAGAAGCTGGCAGCTTGGATCCAATTGCTCGCACCGTATCGCGGCGCGAAGATCGTGACCTATCACAAAAGCTGGGACTACTTCGCGCAGCGCTTCGGCTTCGACGTCATCGGGACGATGGAGCCGAAGCCCGGCGTGCCGCCGTCGCCCGCGCACCTCGCGCAGCTCATCACGCTGATGCAGGCGCAGCACTGCAAGCTGGTCATCAAAGAGCCATTCTATCCAGAGAACCTGACGCGCGTGGTCGCCGAGAAAACCGGCGCACAGGTGCTCACGTTGCCCGAATCGCCCGGTGGCGCGCCCGGCACCGACGACTACTTCTCGTTCATGGACTACAACGTCAAGCAGGTGGCTGCGGCGCTCGCGGCCGCGAAGGGCTGAGCGTGCAACCCTCCGCGCAGCCGCTCATCGAATTTGAAGGCGTCTCGGTCGGCTACGGCCGTCGCGTCGTCGTTGCCGGCGTCGATCTCAGCGTGCACGCCGGCGACTTCCTCGGCATCGTCGGTCCCAACGGGGCCGGGAAAACCACCTTGCTGAAGACGTTGCTCGGCACGCTCGCGCCGCTCAGCGGCCGGCTTACGGTCGCCGCGCAGGCGGGAATGTTCGGATACGTTCCGCAACGTGAAGCCGTCGATGAGACGTTTCCGCTCACGGTGCGCGAGATGATCATGATGGGGCGCTACGCGCGTGTCGGTCTGCTGCGGCGGCCGCGGGAGGCCGACCGCGCGTTGGTCCTCACTGCCGCGGAGCACGTCGGCATCGAGCCGCTGCTCGACCGCCGTTACCGCACGCTCTCGGGCGGGCAGAAGCAGCGGACGCTGATTGCGCGCGCGCTGGCTGCCGAGCCGCGCCTGCTGGTGCTGGATGAACCGACGAACGGCATGGACCTGCCGGCGGAGAAGGCGATCATGGATCTGGTGCGCCACCTGCACGTGCACGACCAGCTGACCGTGATCATGGTGAGTCACCTCCTCAACGTCGTCGCCTCGTACGTGCAGCGCCTGGCGATCGTCGGCGACGGTCGGCTCGACGTCGGGCCGATCGAGACGATGCTGACCGCGGAGCGATTGAGCGCGCTGTATCGCATGCCGGTGCTGGTCGACCGCATCGGTGGCCGCGCCGTCGTGCTGCCGGGAGGCGATGTATGATCGACATGCTGGCGCAGAGCTTTATCCGTTACGCCGTGTTCGCCAGCGTGCTGGCGGGCGGCGTCTCGGCCTACCTCGGCGTCTACGTCCTCTTGCGGCGCATCGTGTTCGTCGGCATCGCGCTGGCGCAGATCGCCACGCTCGGCGTTGCCGTTGGTCACTTGCTCGGCCTGCATCAGGCGGAGGCAGCCTTCGGGATGAGCCTGGTCGGCGTCACCTTCTTCGCGTTGCAGCGCCAAGGCGGGCGTATTCCGCGCGAGAGCGCCATCGGCGTCGCCTACGCTGCGGCCTCGGCGTTCACGATCCTGTGCGTCTCGAAAAACCCGCTCGGGGAGATGGATGTGCTCAGCCTCATCTTCGGCAACGTCCTCGGCGTGACCGAGACGCAGTTGTACATCCTGGCCGTCCTCGCCGCGGTGTTGGTCGTCTTGCACTCGCTGTTCTACAAGGAGCTGCTGTTCACCGCCTTCGATCCCGACATGGCGGAGACGATGGGGTATCGCGTGCAGTGGTGGGAGTTTTTCTTTTACCTCATCCTCGGGATCGCGTTCTCGTTGAGCGTCAGTGTCGCCGGCGTGCTGGTGATCTTTTCCTATCTCGTCATTCCGGCGACTGCGGCGTTGGTGCTCGACGTCGGTATGAGCGCCTCGTTTGTCGTGGCGGTGAGTGTGGCGGTGATCGCCGGTGCGGGCGGTGTTTTCGCGTCGTACCAGTACGATCTGCCGACCGGTCCGACCATCGTCGCGGCGCTCATGGTCCTCTTGCTAGTGTGCGGCTTGGTGAAGCAAGTGAAGCGTTTACGCTTTGTGGAGGCGCTATGAGGCGGCTCGCCGCTGTGCGGCTTGCCGTTGCGCTTCTCGTCGTCTGCGGCGCCTGCGCGTCCGTGCCGCGCACGCAGGTGCTCGTCGACTACAAAGACGCCGAGCCCGTGCGGCAAGTCGTGCTTGAAGCCGTGAACGCGACGGGCCATGACCTACCGATGCCCCCGCCGGGAATCGTCGAGCAAGCGGTGCGCTTGGTGACGCGCACGGCCGATGCCGCGCCCACCGTTCCCGACGCCTTCGTGCGTGCGGCGACGGAGCGGCTGGCCGACATGAACATCCGGGTTGCCGCGTCCGACCGGCGCTTGCGCATCACCATCCGCGATTGGGACGTGCGCGACGGCGCTGCCACCGGAGCCGTCGTGTTCGTCACCGCCGAGTATGAGCTGCTCGGCGCGCACGACGAGATGCTGTGGCATGTCCGACAAGATCGCTTGCCGGTGCGTCCGAGCGGTCCCAATCTGGACCGCTCCGAGGTGGCCCGCGTCGTCGGCAGTTGCGTCGACCAGGCTCTGTTGTCGCTGCCCGCTCCGCACGCAGCCGCGGCGCAGTGAGCACCGTGCCGCTGGGGTTGCGCTGCTCGTGCTGTAGATTCTACCGGCGGAGCAGTGCCTCGCGGACGAGCACGAGACGATCGTTGCCGAAGTACATGTCGTCGCCGTCGACGAACATCGTCGGCGAGCCGAAGCCGCCGCGGGCGATCAGCTCATCGGTGTTGGCGCGCAGCTTGTCCTTGTACGCCGTGGCGTTGATCCTGGCGAAGAGGGCCGTTGGGTCGAGACCGACGCGTCGCACGATGCGATCGAGCACGGCATCTTGCGAGATGTCTTCGAGGTCGCCCCAGTAGGTTTCGAACACGGCGCGGGCGTACGCCGGCAGGCGTTGCTCCTCCAGCGCCACGAAGCAGCCCCGCATCGCCTTCACGCTGTTCACCGGAAACACCGGCGGGCTGCCGATGCGGAGGCCGTAGTGTCGCGCCCAGTCCTGCAGGTCCTTGAGGTAGTAGCGCGCCTTGGCGGGCACGGGGTGCTCGCGCTGCTCATAGACGCTGCGGTTCACCGTGTTGAACACGCCGCCGACCAGGAACGGCCGCCACTCGAGCGTCGCCTCGGTCTCGGCAGCGAGCGCCTCAATGCGGTGGAAGGCGAGGTACGTCCACGGACTCGAACAATCGAAGAAGAACTCCAGTCGTGCCATGGCATGTGTCTAGCTCATCCCGCTGCTTCACTGCGAGAGGGATTTGGTTGCGCGGCTTGATTGTGGTCACGACCCGGCCTCCCGCGGCGAATGGACTCAGCATGTGCTACGGTAGCGACGTTGACTAGACGACGGAGCGACATAAGCGAGATCGGGTACTGGTCCGAGGTCAAGCTCGACATCATCAAAGACTACGCGGCCGCGTATTCGAGGATCTTGGCGGCCCAGGCTCGTCCACCACTCACGCATATCTACATCGATGCGTTCTCTGGCGCTGGGTTCCACAAGGCTCGGGGATCGGGCGAGCTGGTGTGGGGTTCTCCAGCAAACGCGCTGGCGCTCAGCCCTCCATTCAAGGAGTACCACTTCATCGATCTGGATCAGGGCAATATCGACACGCTGCGGACGTTGATACAGAGCCGACCGAGCGGTCCCTATGACCCACAGTCCGTGTACCTGTACAATGCCGACTGCAACGACATCCTCATCGAGAACATCTTCCCCCGCGTGCGTTACGAGGATTACCGGCGCGGCCTCTGTTTGCTGGACCCCTATGGTCTTCATCTTGACTGGCGCGTGATCGAGGCCGCCGGACGGATGCGTTCGATCGAAATCTTTCTCAATTTCCCGATCCTCGACATGAACCGAAATGTCCTGCGACACAACTTGGCGAAAGTTGATCCATCGCAGATTGCCCGCATGAACCGCTTCTGGGGCGACGAGTCGTGGCGCGAAGCTGCCTATACCACTCAGGAGAACTTTTTCGGATTCGAGGAAAAGACCGCCAACGAGACGATGGTCGAGGCCTTTCGACGCCGCATGAGGGAGGTTGCAGGGTTTGCCTACGTTTCGGACGGAATGCCGATGAGAAACAGTACCGGTGCGACGCTGTACTACCTTCTATTTGCGTCACAGAAGCCGGTCGCCAGGAAGATCGTCAGCGACATTTTCAAGAGGCACGCTGATCGGAGAAAGTGATTGGCGGCACAGACCTCGTGTTGCCGGTGGGCGCCGCAGGAGATGCGTGCAACAGCGCGGCCGGGAACTCATCGTAGGTTCTTCCGTTTAGCCTACGCCCCGCGTTCTTCTTTCGCACGCCGCCCCATTGCTTGAAGAAGAACGGCACACCGGCGTCACGGCATCGGTTTCTGATCGACAGCACCCATTCTTCCCTCATCAGCCGCGCCCTGGGCCCACTCTCACCGCCGACGATGACCCAGTCGATGCCGGTCAAATCGATCGGTCCCAAGTCTTCCAGCAGCGGCTCGATGGAGAGAAAGCGAATGGCGGCTGGCGTGCCGCGTAGCGCGTCGACACGCCTTAGCCCATGGCGCCGGTCTTCGACGCTAACGCCGAACCAAACATGAGAGAGCTTCCCCATCCACGATAGTTCTCCTCGGAGCAGCTCGCGCATGCGCTCGTGGCGCTTGGTGAGGACCTGATACGTATGCCAGTATGCCGCTTGCATGACGCGCCCCACTCGGGCGATGTATTCGGTCGGCACACCTTCCTGAAACAGATCGCTCATCGAGTTGACGAAGATCCGTCGTGAAGAGCGCCAGCGCAGTGGAACGTCGAGCTTCTCGGGAACCAGGCGGAGGTCAAAACCCTGTTCAAACGGGTGCCGAGGCACGCCACGAAAACGCTCGGCAAATGTCTCCGCGTAGCAGTGCTTGCATCCCGGACTGACCTTGACGCAGCCGCGCACCGGATTCCACGTTGCGTCCGTCCATTCTATTGCACTGCGGTCACTCATTTGGCAGTGGCGATTCAGCGAAGATACAGCGAAGTCGCCATCAGTGGCAAGCGGGGGTGTCGGGTGCAATCAGCGCAGTTGTGCCGCGATCTGCGGCAGGACCTCACCGACCTTGGCGTGGAGCCGAACATCGGCGAGGTCGTCGTAGGGCGTCTCACCGAGTGTGATGATGACCAACGCCGCGCCGCTGCGCTTGGCGACGCCGGCCAGTGACGCAGCGGGATTGACCAGCAATGATGACCCGAGCGCGAGCAAACAATCGGATTGCTCGGCGAGCATCGCCGCCTCGCGTAACACATCGGTCGGCAGGCTCTGGCCGAAGGAGACGGTTGCCGGCTTGAGCCAGCCGCCGCAGTCCGCGCACGTCGGTACATCCTCACCGGCGTCCAGGCGCGCCAACGCCGCGCCGATCGATACACGACGCTCGCACCGCAGGCACAGCGCTTCGAGGTTCGTACCGTGCAGCTCGAGGACACGCCGGCTGCCCGCGCGCTGATGCAGACCGTCGATGTTCTGCGTGATGACGGCCTGCAGCCGGCCCGCCGCTTCCAGCTCCGCCAACGCTCGGTGCGCCGGATTCGGCTGGGCGGCGAGCATCACCGGCACAGTCGCGTGCTTGTAGCGCCAATGTTCCTCACGCGCCGCGTGACTGGCGAGGAACTCCTGGTATTCGATCGGCCGAAAGCGCTCCCACACGCCGCCGGGGCTGCGGAAGTCGGGGATGCCCGACTCGGTGCTCAGCCCCGCGCCGGTGAGTGCCACCGCGCGCCGCGCACCACGCAGCAGCTGGGCTGCCCGTTCGATCTCATTCGACATGACGGTTCACCTCGCAGGATGGAGCATGTCGGCCACGGGGCCCGACGGCGGCCCGGTGAATATGACGGGCATGGCACTCGAGATCGTGCGCTGCCAGTCGGACGGGACATGGCTGTTCGTCGTCGATGATCCGTTCGCGCGGAGCTGAGCTCGCCGGCCGTTGGCGAGAAGAACGCTAGATCTCCGGGCTCACCGCCTCTTCGCGCATCTCGGGCTCGGGACGCTGCGCGATCGACACGTACTTGCGTGCACCCTCGCCGATGTAGATCTGGCGCGGCCGGGCGATGCGTTGTTCGGGATCGCGCACCGATTCGGCCCACTGTGCCATCCAACCCGACGTGCGTGGGATGGCGAACAGCACCGGGAACATGGTCACCGGAAAGCTCATCGCCTGATAGATGATGCCCGAGTAGAAGTCGACGTTCGGATAGAGGCGACGCGACACGAAGTAGTCGTCCTGCAACGCGATGCGCTCGAGCTCCAGAGCGATGTCGATCAGTGGGTTCTTGCCCGTGACGTCGAACACCTCGTAGGCCAGCTTCTTGATGATCGTGGCGCGCGGATCGTAGTTCTTGTAGACGCGATGGCCGAAGCCCATCAGCCGCCCGTCGCCGGCTTTGACCTTCTTGATGAACTCCGGGATCCGCGCCAGCGAGCCGATCTGCGTCAGCATGCGGATCACCGCCTCGTTGGCGCCGCCGTGCAACGGGCCGTACAGCGCGGCGACGGCGGCGGCCACCGCCGAGTACGGGTCCACCTGGGAGCTGGCGACGGAGCGCAGGGCGTTGGTGGAGCAGTTCTGCTCGTGATCGGCATGCAGAATGAACAATACCTCCAACGCCCGCGCGAGGACCGGGTTCGGCGTGTACTTCAGCTCCGTCATCCTGAACAGCATCGACAGAAAGTTCTCCGTGTAGCTGAGATCGTTGTCGGGATAGACGTAGGGCAATCCGAGCGTGCGCCGATACGCGAAGGCCGCGAGCGTCGGCAGCTTGCCGATGAGGCGTCGGGTCTGCAGACGGCGCGATTCCAGGTCCTGGACGTTGTTGGCATCGGGATAGAAGGTCGACAGGGCGCCGATGGTGCCGACCAGGATGCCCATCGGATGGGCGTCGTAGCGGAAGCCGTCCATGAACTTCTTGATGTTCTCGTGCACCATCGTGTGCAGGGTGACGTTGTGCTTCCACATGGCGAGGTGTCTCTCGTCGGGCAGCTCGCCCTTGACGATGAGATACGCGGTCTCCAGGTAGTTGCTCTTCTCCGCCAACTCCTCGATGGCGTAGCCGCGGTAGCGTAAGATGCCTCGCTCGCCGTCGATGAAGGTGATGCGGCTCTTGCACGTGGCCGTATTGGTCAGCGCCGGGTCATAGCCGATGAGACCAGCGTCGTCCGGCGACGTCTTGACCTGACGTAAGTCCGCCGTGCGGATCGCGCCGCATTCGATCGGCAGCTCGTACTGCTTCCCGGTCCGATTGTCGATCACCGTCAGTGTGTCCTGTCCTGCCATCGTCGGGTCTCCCTCGCGTGCATTATGCCGCCGGACGCCGACCGGGACAATGCGGCGCGTCACGATAAAGGAATTTTCACATCGGGAGCGCCCGCCGCGTCACCGCAGGTCGAACAGCAGGATCTCGGCGGGCTCAACGCCGACGATGGTCAGCGTCGATTTCCCGCTCACCGCGGCGCCGTCGCCGGCGTCGAGCCCGTGATCGTTGAGCCGCACGCGACCGCGCGCCACCTGCACCCACGCGTGACGCTCGGGCCGCAGGCGGTGCGTCACCTGCGCCCCGGCATCGAGCACGGCCGCGGAGAGGTCCACGTCCTGATGGATGGCGACCGACCCTTCGCGACCCTGCCGCGAGGCGATCAGACGCAGCGCATTGTGCTTCTCGGCGTCGGGAAAGAGTCGCTGCTCGTAGCCGGGCTGCAGGCCATTGCGCTCCGGCAGGATCCAGATCTGTAGCAGGTGTACCGGGTCGCTGGTGGAATGGTTGTACTCACTGTGCGTGACGCCGGTGCCGGCGGTCATGCGTTGCACGTCGCCCGGACGGATCGTCGAGCCGTTGCCGATGCTGTCCTTGTGGTCCAGGGCGCCATCGAGCACGTAGGTGATGATCTCCATGTCATTGTGCGCATGTGTCGCGAAGCCTCGGCCGGGCTGCACACGGTCCTCGTTGATCACCCGCAGGTCGCGAAACCCCATGTGCTCCGGGTCGTAGTAGTCGGCGAAGGAAAACGTGTGATACGTATCCAGCCAGCCGTGCTGGACATGGCCGCGTTCTTGGCTTGGTCGTCGAATGATCATGTTGTTCCCTTCGCGGTCCAGCGCGCTGACGACGCCGGACTCACTTTCATAGGGCCTCAAGGTAAGTCGGCATTTCGAAGGTGCAAGGACACCTCGCCTCATCGCGGCCGGCGCCGTTCGCTCAGGCCCTGGAAGACGACGTAGAACACCGGCACGAACAGGATCGCGAGAAAGGTCGACGTGATCATCCCGCCGAACACGGCGGTGCCGAGCGCGCGGCGGCTGGCTGCGCCGGCGCCCGTGGCGATCACCAGCGGGTAGACGCCGAGAATGAAGGCGAACGACGTCATGAGAATCGGGCGAAACCGCAAGCGCGACGCCGTGACCGCGGCCTCGGCGATGCTCATCCCCTTGGCGCGTTGCTCGCGCGCAAACTCGACGATGAGGATTGCATTCTTGCTCGCCAGCGCGATCAGCAGCACCACGCCGATCTGCGTGTAGACGTTGTTGTCCATGCCGCGCAGCGCCACGGCGACGACCGTCCCCAACACCGCGAGCGGCACGACCAGCACGACGGCGGCCGGATTGCTCCAGCTCTCGTACTGCGCGGCCAACACCAGAAACACGAGCAGGACGGCGAGGCCGAAGATCAGCAACGCCTCGCTGCCCACCTTTTTCTCTTGATACGAGATGCCGGTCCAGTCGTAACCCATCGACGCCGGCAGCTTGCTGGCCGCCATTTGCTGCATGAGCGCCAGGGCCTGCCCCGAGCTGTAGCCGGGTGCGGCCTCGCCCGTAATGGCCGCCGACGGATAGAGGTTGTAGCGCGTGATCAGCTGCGCGCCGAGGGTCTTGTGCACGTCGACGAGCGTCGACAGCGGCACCATTTTTCCAGACGGGTTGCGGACGTCGAGCCGCTTCACGTCGTCGGCCGTGATCCGGTACGCCGGCTCGGCCTGCACCCGGACCTGATACGTGCGGCCGAAGCGGTTGAAGTCGTTCACGTATGCCGAGCCGAGGTACGCCTGCAGGGTGTTGAAGACGCTGCTCAGCGGGATGCCCAGGGTCTTCACCTTCAGGCGATCGACGTCGGCAAATAGCTGCGGGACCCCGGGCCGGAACGTGGTGTTCAACGCGGCCAGACCCGTTTGCGTGCCGCCGTCGTGCATCATTTCCTGCACCACCTGATCGAGCGCCGCCAAGCCAGCGTCGCCGCGATCTTCGACCTGCATCTGGAAGCCGCCGGCCACGCCCAGGCCACGAATGGCAGGAGGCGGAAAGACGAAGGTGCGACCCTCTTGAATGTCGCCGAGCTGCCGGCGCAAGCGTTCCACGATCGCGTCTTGGCTGAGGCTCGGATCGGTGCGCTCCTCCCACGGCTTGAACACGATGAAGCAGGTGGCCGAGTTCGAGGCGATCGTTCCGTCCAGGATCGAGTAGCCCCCGACCGAATTCCACGCCATCACGCCCGGCGTCGCCGCGATGATGCGGTTCATCTTGTCGAGCACCGCTCCCGTGCGTGCCTGCGATGCGGCATCGGGCAGCTGCACGCCGGCGATGATGTAGCCTTGGTCCTCAGTCGGGAGAAATCCGGTCGGCAGCGACACGAACCACAGAAACGTGGCGACGATCAGCACGACGAACAGCACCATCATGCTGCGCGGCCGCCGGACCATCCAGGCAATGGTGCCGACGTACGCCCGCTCGCCGATGGCGTAGACCGCATTGAAGGCGCGGAAGAATGCGTTGCGACGCGCCGGCGTCGGCCGCAGCCACACGGCGCATTGCGCCGGCTTGAGCGTCAGAGCGTTGATCGCGCTGATCGCCGCGGTGATGGCGATGGTGAGCGCGAACTGCCGGTAGAGCTGGCCGGTGATGCCGCCGAGAAACGCGGACGGCAGAAAGACGGCCATGAGGACGGCGGTGATGCCGATGACCGGACCGGTCACCTCGCGCATCGCCTGGATCGCCGCCTCGCGCGGCGCGAGCCCCTCGCGGTCGATGTGGTGCGCGGCATTCTCCACGATCACAATGGCGTCGTCGACGACGATGCCGATGGCAAGCACGAGGCCGAAGAGGGTGAGCAGGTTGACCGTGAACCCGAAGACCGCCATGCCGGCGAAGGCGCCGATGATGGTCACCGGGACCGTCGTGGCCGGCACGATCAGCGCCCGCCAATCCTGCAAGAAGACGAGGATGACGATGAGCACCAGCACGCCGGCTTCGATCAGCGTGCGGTAGACTTCGTTGACTGCCTGCCGAACAAACCGCGTCGTGTCGAACGGAATCTGATAGACGACCCCTTCGGGGAACGATGCCTTGAGCCGCTCCATCACGGCGCGGACCTGCGTGGCCACGTCGAGGGCATTGGCACCGGGAAGTTGAAAGACGGCGACGCCGGCCGCCGGCTCGCCGTTCTGCTGGAAGTATTGGTCGTACACCTGGCTGCCCAGCTCGACGCGGGCGACGTCGCGCAGCCGGGTGACGCGTGCACCATCGGTCTTGACGACGATGTCTTCGAACTGCGTGACGTCAGTGAGTCGTCCGAGTGTAGACACGGTGTACTGAAACTGCTGGCTCGGGGGCACCGGGGGCTGTCCGATCTGGCCGGCCGCGACTTGCACGTTCTGCTCCTGGATGGCGGCGATGACGTCTTGCGTGGTGAGGGCGCGCGCCTTGAGACGCGGCGGGTCGAGCCAGATCCGCATGCTGTAGTTGCCGGCGCCGAAGATGTTGACGTCGCCGACACCGTTGACCCGACTGAGCTCGTCGCGGATGCGCAGCGTGGCGTAGTTGCTCAGGTAGAGGCTGTCGTAGCGCCCGTCGGGCGAGCTCAGCGTGACGAACATAATGATGTTGGTCGACTGCTTTTTGGTGGTGAGGCCCTGCCGCTTCACCTCGTCTGGCAGCTGCGGTTCGGCGATGGCGACGCGGTTCTGCACCAGCACTTGGGCGATGTTCAGGTCGACGCCGACGTCGAAGGTGACGGTGAGCTTGTAGGAGCCGTCGCTGGCGCTGGTCGACGACATGTAGAGCATGCCCTCGACGCCGTTGATCTGCTCTTCGATGGGCGTGGCCACGGTGTCGGCGACGACGCGCGCGTTGGCGCCGGGATAGACGGTCGAGACCTGCACCGTCGGCGGCGTGATCTGCGGATACTGCTCGATCGGCAGCGCGCGCAGCGCGACCAGGCCGAAGATGACGGTGACGATCGCGATGACGTTCGCGAAGATCGGCCGGTCGATGAAGAACCGCGAGAGCATGCCGCGGCTCTCACGACGAAGACGGCGCCGCGCCGGTGGGGGCTTGCGGCTCGGGCGCATGCAGCGTGGTGCGCGTGGGCTTGACCGTGCTGCCGGGACGCGCCCGCTGCAGCCCGTTGACGATGACCCACTCGTCCTTCTGGATGCCCGACTCGATGACTTGCATGCCGCCGCTCACCGTGGGGCCGAGACGGACACGGCGATACTGCACGACGTTGTGGTCGTCGGCGGTGAGCAGATACTGGCCGCCCTGATCGGCGGAGACCGCGGCTTCGGGAACCAGGAGGGCGTGCTCGCGCGCCAGCGGCAGGCGGATGCGGGCGAACAGCCCGGGGACGATGAGGTGGTCGGGATTGGGAAACACCGCGCGCAGCTCGATCGTGCCCGTGTTCGGATCGACGCGGTTGCTGGTGTAGTCGACCTGGCCGACGTGCGGAAATCCGGTGTCGGCGGTCAGGGCCAAGTAGGCGAGGTTGCGTTCGCCCTCGGAAGCCGCGGTGCGCCGCTGCCGTTGCATGTCGCCGTACTGCAGCATCTCGCGCTCGCTCATGGTGAAGTACACGTAGATCGGATCGTGCTTCATGATCGAGGCGAGTAATGTTGCCGCGCCGGAGCCCACCAAGTTGCCGACGTCGACACGGTTGCGATCGATGCGGCCGCTGATCGGCGCGTAGATCTGGGTGTACGACAGATCCAGCTGCGCCGCTTCGAGCGTCGCCCGCGCCATGGCGACCTGCGCCTTGGCGAGGTCGCGTTGCTGCGTCTTCTGCACCAGGTCGGCGCGGCTGCCGGCGGAACGGGCGAAGATCGCCTGGGTGATCTGCAGCTGCTCTTCGGCGGCTTGGTACTGCGCCTGTTTCCCATCAAGGTCGGCCCGCGCCTGGTCGACTTTGGCCTGATAGAGCTCGGGCTCGATGACGAAGAGGAGATCTCCTTGCTTCACGTCGGCGCCGGGCGTGAAGTTGATGCTCTTCAAGTAGCCCAGGACGCGCGCACGGATGTCGATCGAAGCGACGGCCGCGGTCGTGCCGGTGAGCTCGGAATAGGTGGTCACTTCCTGCTCCACCGGCTGGCTCACGGTCACTTCGGACGGGGGCGGCGGTGCATAGCGGTTGCCGCGCGCACACGCGCCGGCGAGGATCAGCAGGACGAGCAGGGGCAGCGTCGATCGGCTTCGTAGCGTTACCGTCATCGTCGACTCCACGAGGTTACCACTTGGGCCACCAGCGCCACTGCCACCAATGGCGCCGGCCGCCGTCGGGTTGAGCGTCTTCGACGTCGCGCGCCCGGGCGGCGGGCGACAACAGGGCGCCCCAATAGGTGCGCGACCGCATCTCCTGCCGGATGTCGTCGGGGACGAAGTCGTGATCTTGTCGGAGCTCCCAGCCGCCGCCGAGCGCCTTGTAGAGGGCGATGACGCTAAGCGCGACGGCCCCACGCGTCGACACGAAGGAGTCGTCCTCGTGCAGCTTGGCCTGTTGCGTGTTGAGGACCGAGGTGAAATCCGTTGCCCCTTGCCGGTACTGCACGAGCGACAGCTCGACGGCGCGATTGGCCGCGGCCACGCTCTCTCCCAATCGCGCCACCTGCTCGCGGCCGCGCAGATAGCCGACCAGCGCGTCTTCAACATCCTGCTGCGCGCGCAAGACCGTGTTCTCGTAGGTGACGGAGAGCTCTTGGAAGGTGGCGTCCTGGAGACGCACGTTGTTGATGAGGCGCCCATAGTTGAGCACCGGCCAGGTGAATTGGGGCCCGGTCATCGCCTGGAAGGACGAACCCTCGACGAGGCGTGACACGTCCTGCGCGCTCACGCCCACCGTGCCGGTCAGCTCGAACGACGGCAGCAGGTCGGCCGCCGCGACGCCGATGCGCGCGCATTGCGCGGCCGCGGCACGCTCGGCGCTGCGCACGTCCGGCCGCCGGCGCAGGAGGTCGGCCGGGATGCCGACGGCGACCGTGGCCGGCACCGCCGGCACGTTGCCGGGCCCGCCGAGCAGGTCCGTCAGGTCGTGTGGCGGCATGCCGAGCAGTACCGCGGTCGAGTCCATCGCTTGCCGGCGCTGGATCTCGAGCTGCGGGATGGTCGCCTCCGTGTCGCGCAGCAATGTGGTGGCCTCCTGCACGTCGAGCTCGGAGGTGCCGCCCGCCTCGAAGCGGACACGCGCGATCTGCAGACTTTCCTCTTGCACGCGGACGTTGTCGCGGGCGACCGCAAGCCGTTCGTCGAGCGCGCGAATCTGAACGTACGTCGCGGCAACTTCGGCGACCAGGCTGACGAGGACGTCGTCGTAGCTGGCCACGGTGCCGAGGAGATCGGCGTCCGCCGCTTCGATGGCCCGGCGGAACTTCCCCCACACGTCGAGCTCCCAGGCGGTGTCGAATCCCGCTTGCCAGCTGTTGAAATCACGCCCCAGGAGGGCGGTGGCGGCACCGTACGTGTGCGCGCTCGCCACGTTGCGCGTGTAAGAACCGGTGAGCGCTTGTTGCTGCGGAAACCAATTGCCGATGGCGATGGCGCGCCGTGCCTGCGCCTCGAGTACGCGCAAACCGGCGGCGCGCAGCGTCAGATTCTGCGCATAGGCGATTTCTATTAGGCGGCTCAACGTCGGATCCGAAAACACGTCCCACCAGCGCTCCGCCTTCGCGGTCCCCGTGCCCATTTCGGGTTCCTGCATCTCCATCCACGCCGGCGCCGTCGGCGCAGCCGGGCGCGTGTAGTTTGGGCCGACGGTGCAGCCTGCGGCGACGAGCGCGACGGCAGCGAGCACGCCCCGCGGCACGCCGGCTCGGATGCCCGATCGATTCCACAACGATACTCCTCCAACCGTTCGTCTCATCGTCTCACTGGCACTATGGGTGATCGCAGCCGAGAGACAATAGGGGCGAAAGCGTCAGCCGTGCCGGGTGTGCCGGGATGAAACGAGAGCTCTGCAGGGACGGGCTAGGGGCGCGCCTCGGCGCGGTTCCATTAGCCGTCTGCAGGGGCGTCGCTCTCGGTTGAAGAGAGCGCGTGGGCATCCACGGCGGGCTGGTCGGCGGTCTGCCGCTGATACCGGTGATAGCGCTCCAGGATGCGATGTACGTACGCGACGGTATCGCTGCCCTTGGCGTAGCCGTTTGGGACTTGGTCGGAAATGGCGGGCTCTTCGAGCAGCGGCAGCATGAGATCGATCCCGTCCTGCCACCGGTTCGGATCGTATCCGAAGCGACGTGCCAGGATTTGCGCGTCGCGGACGTGACCGGGGCCGATGTTGTAGGCCGCGAGCACCAGGCTCAGCCGGTCGCGACCGGTGGCCTCGTGGAACAGCCGGTCGAGGCGCCGCAAGTAGCGTACGCCGGTTTTGACGTTGTCATCGGGCTCGGTGAATTGATCCGCGCCGACCGCTTCCGCCGCGATCGGCCGCACTTGCATGAGCCCGTACGCGCCCTTGTCGCTGCGGCTTTCCGGATTGAAGCGCGACTCCTCGAAGATCAGCGCTGCGATCAGGCGCCAGTCGAACCCCTCGGCTTGGGCGTGGGAGACGATCAAGTGGTCGAACGGCGAGATGCTGACGGCCAAGCTCGCGCGCGGCAGCGCCGCCGTTTCTTCGGCGAATGACGGAATCTGGATGTCGGCGCCGTCCACGCGGATGTACCAGCCGCCCGTGCGCAGCGACCAGGTTCCCGGTGCGGGCTCGGCAGACGCAGGGGCAGCGGGCGCTTCCGAGCTCGGTGCGCTGCTGGTCTCCGCACGAGGTTCGCTGGGCCGCTCCGCCTGTCCGCGTTGCAGCACGATGATGAGCGCTGCAAGTCCCAACCCCACCGCCAACAGGCGAAGCGCGCCGCTGAGCAGGGCAGGGCGGCGCGACATCGACAGCACTTTGCCCGACGACGGGCCGCGATGCAACCGGCGAGATCAACGTTGACATACCACGGCGTTTTACTCTAGCTTGCTCCTGAGAGTCCCGGCGCATGCCCGACCCGCAATCGTTCGATAGCCTCGCAGCGCGCGAGAAGATTCTGGCGACGGCCGCCCGGCTGTTTTCGGAGCAGGGATTCGAAAATACCTCCCTCGCGCAAGTCGCCCGCCAGGCCAAGGTCAGCAAGGCGCTCATCTTCTGGCACTTCGACAGCAAAGCGAAGCTGTATCGCAACGCGATGCATCGCACGTTGGAGCCCTACTTCATCGATGTCGACGACCTCGAGGGGCTCGATGAACGCGAGCGCATCGCGCGGCTGATCGACCTGTTCTATGACTTCGTGCATGAAAACGTGTACTCGGTGCGCTTCTTCCTGAACCTGACGCTGCGCAGTGAACGGCAGCCGGACGAGATGCTGACCCGCGTCAACGAGCTCTATCGCGTGTTTCGCGATTCATTGGCGAGCATCATTCGCAGCGGCCGCGAGCGCGGCGTGTTTCGCGCCGACGCGGACGCGGACCGGGATGGCGCGCTGATCATGGCGGCGCTCGCCGGCATCCTGGTGCAACAGTTCATGAGCGACGAATCACCGTACCAACCGAAGGATCTGATCGACCACTTGAAGACGACCCTCTTCCAGCGGCTGGTGCCAGCTGCAGGGAGCACGCTCGCGGGGCGCCCGTAGGCGCCCCGCCCGAGTCAACCTCGGCCGCCACCCCCCAACCGTCGGGGAGACACACCACCACCACACCGCCGCATCACGTCTCCCCTAGCCACAACTCTTCGTTCGGTCCCAACGTCTCGACAACCGAAAACTGGTCAACCGGAAACGGGAAATGAAAAACTGGGAACCGGCAATCGCAGATCTTTCTGAACATTGGCCGGGTTTTGCATTTCCGGTTTTCCGTTTCCAGTTTTCCATTCTCTTCACGCCTCACGAGCAGCCGCTGGTCGCGCCGCAATTGAGGCACTTGTAGCAACTGCCGTTGCGCACCATGATTGCGCCGCAATCCGGGCAGCTCGGCGCGTCGGCCTGCGGACTGAAGCCCAACGCGCCGACGGCGTGTGCCCGCGTCGCCGCCGGATGGTCGGCGACGGCGGGCCGCGCCTCGGCGGCGGGCGATTCGGTTTCGTCGAGGCCCACGTCCGTCCGCTGCTCGGCGTTCAGAAAGCGCGTCCCCAAAAAGCGAAAGATGTAATCGATCAACGATTTGGCGATCGGGATCTCCGGGTTCTTGGTGAAGCCCGAGGGCTCGAAGCGGACGTGGCTGAATTTGCTCACCAGCACCTCGAGCGGCACGCCGTACTGAATGGCCATCGACGTCAGGATGCCGATGGTGTCCATCAAGCCGGCGATGGTGCTGCCCTCCTTGGCGATCTTGATGAAGACTTCACCCGGCGCGCCGTCGTCGTACATGCCGACGTGGATGTAGCCCTCGTGCCCAGCGATATCGAACTTGTGGCGCAGTGAGCGACAGTCCTGCGGCAGACGCCGGCGCACCGGACGGAACTCGGCGGCCGCTGCCGGCGCGGCTTTCGGTTGTTTCGCGGTATTCAGCGGTTGCGTGCGCTTGCAGCCGTCGCGGTAGATGGCCACCGCTTTGACGCCGAGCCGCCACGCCTCGCGGTACGCATCCATGATGTCCTGGACCGTGGCGGCAGTGGGCATGTTGATGGTTTTTGAGATGGCCCCGGAGATGAACGGCTGCACCGCGCCCATCATGCGCAGATGCCCGAGGTGATGGATCGCGCGCGTCCCCTGCGCGGCCTTGAAGGCGCAGTCGAACACCGGAAGATCCTCGTCCTTGAGCGCCGCCGCGCCCTCGATGGTGTCATGCTCGTCGATGTGCTCGATGATCGTCTGGACGTCCTTGGACTCGTAGCCCAACCGCTTGAGGGCGCGCGGCACCGTGTTGTTGACGATCTTCAGCATGCCGCCGCCGACGAGCTTCTTGTACTTGACCAAGGCGATGTCCGGCTCGACGCCGGTGGTGTCGCAATCCATCATGAACGCGATGGTGCCGGTGGGCGCGAGCACCGTCGCCTGCGAGTTGCGGAAGCCCGCCTGCTTGCCGAGCGCGTAGGCGTCGTCCCAGACCGTGCGCGCCGCGCTGAGCAGATCGAGCGGGACATAGGCGGAGTCGACCTTGTGGGCATAGCCACGATGCTTGGCGATGACGTCGAGCATGGGCTCGCGGTTCGCCGCGTAGCCGGCGTACGGTCCCATCTGCGCGGCGATGCACGCCGATTGCGCGTAGGCTTCGCCGCACATCAGCGCCGTCACCGCGGCGGCGTACTGGCGGCCCCCTTCGGAGTCGTACGGCAGACCCAGCGACATCAGCAGCGCGCCGAGGTTGGCGTAGCCCAAGCCCAGCTCGCGGTATGCCTTGGCGTTGGCGGTGATCTCCGGCGTCGGATAGCTGGAGTTGTCGACGATGATATCCTGCGCTGTGATCAGCACGTCCACGGCATGACGGAACGCGGCGGTATCGAACTCGCCGCTGTCGCTGACGAACTTCATCAGGTTGAGCGACGCCAGGTTGCACGCCGAGTTGTCGAGGTGCATGTACTCGGAGCACGGGTTCGAGGCGTTGATGCGCCCGGAGTTGGGACACGTGTGCCAGCTGTTGATCGTGGTGTCGAACTGCATGCCGGGATCGCCGCAGACGTGCGTCGCCTCGGCGATCATGTGCAGCAGATCACGCGCACGGTAGCTGTCGGCCACGTCTCCAGACAGCACGTAGCGCGTCTTCCACTCGCGATCGTCGTCGACCGCGCGCATGAACTCGTCGGTGACGCGCACCGAGTTGTTGGCGTTCTGGAAGAAGACCGACGCGTACGCGGGACCGTCGAGCGAGCCATCGTAGCCGGCGTCGATCAGCGCCCACGCCTTCTTTTCTTCCTCTTCTTTGCAGCGGATGAACTCCGCGACGTCCGGGTGATCGACGTTGAGGACGACCATCTTCGCGGCGCGCCGCGTCTTGCCGCCCGACTTGATGACACCGGCCGACGCGTCGGCGGCCTTCATGAACGACACCGGGCCGGACGCCGTGCCGCCGCCGGCGAGCTTTTCTTTGGCGGAGCGGATGCGCGACAGGTTCACGCCCGAGCCCGAGCCGCCTTTGAAGATGATGCCCTCGTTGCGATACCAGCCGAGGATCGACTCCATCGTGTCGTCGACCGACAGAATGAAGCAGGCCGAGCACTGCGGCTGCGGTTCGATGCCGACGTTGAACCACACCGGGCTATTGAACGAGGCCTTCTGCTCGACCAGCAGGTGTGTCAGCTCGGCGCCGAAGCTCTCGGCGTCGGCCGGCGTCGCGAAGTAGCCTTGCCGCTCGCCCCACGCGCGCAGGGTGCGCACGACGCGGCCGATGAGCTGGCGAACGCTGTGCTCGCGCTCCGGGCTGCCGAGCGGGCCGCGGAAATACTTCGACACCACGACGCTGGTCGCCAGCTGCGACCAGCTCTTTGGGATCTCGACGTTGTGTTGCTCGAAGACGACCTCGCCCTTTTCGCCGGTGATGACGGCGCTGCGCAGCTCCCACTCCACCGCGTCGAACGGGTCGGTGCCGGGGGTCGTGAAGTACCGAGGAATGGCGAGACCATTGCCTGGAGCGGCCGCGACCTCCGCTGCTTCCTGCCCCTCATCCTTCCGCCGCCGCGCCACATCCGTCATCGCCGCATCCCCCTTGATCTTGTGTGTGTCGGTGCTCATACACCCAATATATAGCCCCTGTCAAGAAAATTTTCGAGACCAGGGATCGGCGTGCGCCAAGCCCTCGTGTGCGCCCCCGGCCTGCGACCAGCGTCCTTGCGGCGGGACCGCTCCCTGTCGGATCGCTGTGAGCGGCAAGTCCGACATGCTGCTAGAATGCGCAGACATGAAGCGCCCACCTCAGCGTCCGAGCCCGGTGGCCGACGTGCTCGGCGACGTGCTGCAGCGCGTCGATCCGGAAAAACAGATGCGCGCCTATCGCCTCTGGTCCTTCTGGAACGATGAGGTCGGCGCTACCATCGCGCGGCGCGCGCAGCCGGCGCGCGTGCGCAACGGTATCCTATTCGTCACGGTGGCTACGCACAGCTGGATGCAAGAGCTGCAGTTCATGAAGGACACGATCCGCGACCGCCTCAACGCGCGTCTCGGCGCGGCGTTGATCCGCGACATCTTCTTCGTCTCCGGCGGCGTCGATGCCGGCGTGGAAAGCGGCGCTGCGCCCGCAAGCGTCGACAACGCTCCAGTCGAGCCCAGCGCGCTGCCGCCACTGCCGGCGCTTTCCGATCCCGCGCTCACGGCCGCGTTCACACGGGTGCTCGAAGCGCGCGCCCGCCATAGCGCACGCGAGCAGGCCGCACGCCGGCCGCGCGACAAGAAGCCGCGGTAGACCGGCAACTCCCCATTCAAAATTCGACGACGAAGCCTTCTTCTTCCTCGGTCGCCTGGTCTTCGAGCGTGATCCGGCCTTTGGTGTACTGCGCCAGAGGGAAAAAGAGATAGCCGGTGACCGTTTGGCTGGCCGCTGCGGAGCGGCTGGTCAGCAAGCGGGCTTGCAGGCGCTGCACGATCGCGGCGGCGTCGAGGGGCTTGGCGTCGCTGCCCGACGCCTTCTGGCGCAGCGCGTCGGCGACCCGCTGCGCCGCGTCGGCAACCGTGATCGGACGCACGCGCGTGCCGTCTTTCTGCGCCAGCACGACGTCGGTCGGGTCGAGCGCGTAGGTGCGGCCGGTGACGTTCTTGATGGTGACGCGTACGGGGAGCACACCGCCCGCGGCCAGGTCCAGATCGAAGTCCAACTTCGAGCCAAGCCCCTGCACCGGCTCGAGCATGACTTGCAGGCCTTTTTCTTTTTTCTCCTCGAGCGGCCGTTCGGCTTCCGCTGCGGTGTTCTTGGCGCTCAGCGCATGCTGCGCCGCGAATCCCGTGAGGCCCAGGTAGAAGGCGCGCTTGAACTCGAGTTGCCCCAACAGTTTGCCGTCCTCGCTGGCGTCGAGATCGGCAAGCGTCCCGGTGCACGTGACCGTGACCGTCACGCTCTGCGTGGTATGTGCCTCGGTGCGCGTGCCGCGCACCTGGCCGGGATGTCCGACGCTCGCCGGATCGAAGGCGGTGATGGCAAAGCCCATCGATTGCAGGGTGTGGAACGCGTAGTCGTTGGCTTCTTGGCAGGTGAGCCGCTGATCGTTGAGATCGAACTGACGAATCGGCGGCGTGCAGGCGGCGACTGCGAGCAGCAAGACGCTGGCTCGCAACGCCTGCCGCCTCGCCCACCGCGGCGTTCTGACGCGGACGGCCTTGTGCACCGGGTCAGCGTTGATCGCCGGCGGCTGCGGACGGCGTGGGATGCAGAAGGCTGAACAGCTTCGCCGCATACTGCGGCCCCTTGCCGGCCTCTTCGTGCTTGAAATAGATGAACACGTCCTTCCAGCGCGCCGCCGCATCCTCCAGACGCTGCGCCCAGACGGCGAGATCGGCGTCGGAGTAGTCGGGCCGGCGCAGGCGGAAGTATCCAAAATCGGTGGTCTGCTCGAACGGCGCGCTGCGCTCCTCGTGCTCGGCGATGCACAGCGCGGCGTCGAAGCGCTGCAGGCATTCGTAGACGTCGTCGGTGAACCAGCTCTGATTGCGGAATTCGAACGCCGGACGGAACCCCGGCGGCAGCTGATGCAGAAAGTCTTCCAGGCGGGCCACGTCCTTCTTCAAGAACGGCGGCAGCTGAAAGAGCAACGCCCCGAGCTTCTTCTTCAACGCCTTGGCCGTGTCGCAGAAGTAGGTCACCGGCTCGCCGGCATCGCGCAGCCGCAGATCATGGGTGATGCGGCGGGGCGCCTTGAGAGTGAACGTGAAACCCTCCGGCGTCTCTTTCGCCCAGCCTTGCAACGTCCGGATGTTGGGCATGCGGTAGAAGGTGTAGTTGATCTCGACGGTGGAAAAGCGCTGGGCGTAGAACTTGAGCATCTCCTGCTCGGCCAGCTCCGGCGGGTAGAAGGTGCCCTTCCATTCCTTGTAGTTGTAGCCGGACGTGCCGATCCAGAAGGTACTCATCGTCTCTTGTCTCTAGCATGAGCTTCCCCGGCAGAACAACGGGCCTGGTTTTGGGCGCCAGGTTTTGGGCCTGCGGCCTGCGTCTTCAAAGCCGCGAAGCGCTACGCTAGAGACAGCGCATGCGCCGCATCTTCATCGGGGACATCCAGGGCTGTCTGGTGCAGCTCGACGCGCTGCTGCGTGTCGTGCGCCCACGGTCCGACGATCGCTTGTATTGCGTCGGCGATCTGGTCAACCGCGGACCGGACTCGCTCGGCGTGCTACGGCGCGTCCGCGAGCTGGGCATGCGGGTCGTGCTCGGCAACCATGATCTGCATCTGCTCCGGCTGGCGGCGCGCCCCGCACGCTCGTCGCGCCACGGTCATTTGCAGGCCGTCCTCGCTGCACCCGATCGGACAGAGCTGCTTGCGTGGCTCGCCGCGCAACCGGTGATGATCGTCGAAGACGATCTGGTTGCGGTGCATGCGGGTTTGCATCCGGCGTGGCGCGATCTACCCGCGGTGGCGGCGGAGCTCAATGCGGCCGTTGGGACACGCGCGCGTCACTCCGATCCGCGCATCGCCTTCGTAACCGAAGTCCGCTACTGCGACGCCGAAGGCCGCCGCCCGCCACAGGACGATCCGCCGCCCGGCCCGCCGTTTGTTCCATGGGATCATTTCTACCGCGGCGAGCGCACGGTGGTGTTCGGCCACTGGGCGCGCCGCGGGCTGGTCATGCAGCCGCACCTGCGCGGACTCGACAGCGGCTGCGTGTACGGCGGTACGTTGACGGCATGGATCGCCGAAGAGGACCGCCTCGTGCAGGTTGCGGGCTGGCGCGGCGACTGAGCGTGCAGACTCAGCGACGCTGGGAGGACCACCAGCACGTGGCGCGCTTCAATCGGCCTGCGGCAACGTGAACGTCACGCTGGTTCCCGTTCCCGGAGCGCCGTCGGCCCAAATGCGTCCGCCGTGCGTCTCGACGGCGAGCCGGCAAAACGCCAGACCGAGCCCGCTACCGCGCCCCGGCTGGTTGCCGGAGACGAACTTCTGGAACAGCCGGCCCTGCAGCTGTGGCGGAATGCCGGGGCCGCTGTCGCTGACCGTGACCTCGACCCGTTTGCCAGGCGGCTCGCGGTCGTCGGCCGCGGTGCGCGCGGTCACCCGGATCGTTCCGCCCGGTGGCGTGAACTTGATCGCATTGTCCAGCAGGTTGTGCAGTACGCGGATGATCAGTTGGGGATCGACCAGGACCAAGGGTAGATCCGCGGGCAGCACGTTCTCCACCCGGAGCTGTTTTTCTGCGGTCAGTGATTCTTGCAGCTGGAGGGCTTCGGTGACCAGAGTGGACAGCTGGACCGGCTGGCGCTCCAGCGGCAACTGTCCGCTCTCCAGACGGCTGACGTCGAGAATCGAGTTGACCAGCCCCAGCATCCGTTGCGCATTGGCGCGCGCCGTCGCCAGCAGGTCACGCCGGCCGCGCGCCGCGCCCGTGCCTTCATCGTCCGCCAACATTTCCAGCGAGCCGCTGATGCCCGCAATCGGATTGCGCAAGTCGTGCACCAGTGCGTGCGTCACGTCTTCCCGCATGTGCTCGAGCAGTTTGCGTTCGGTGATGTCGCGCAACAGCACCAGATGGCCGGTGAACTGGCCGGCGTGGTCGTGCAGGGTCGTGATGTGCGCATCGAGGTACTGGGCCGCATCGGTTTCCACTTGAATTTCGGCCGTCGCTTCCAGGCGCTGGCGCAGCTGCCGCACCACGTTGGGCCACGCCGCCAGCACTGCGGCGACGCTCTGGCCGACGAGCGAGGCGTCACGCACGCCGATCATCCGCTGCGCGGCCGGATTGATGTCGGCAATGCGATTCAACGCGTCGAGGACCACGACGCCGTCACTCATGCCTTCGATCACCGCGTCGCGCGCCACCGGCACCAGGTCAAACAGCTGAAACCGAAAGAGGCCCCAGGCGTACATCACGCCGGTGATGGTGAACGCGACAGGCGTGAGGTCGAGCCCGGAAACCGGGCTCCATCCCGCCAAATAGATCACGTTGCTCACCCACGGGATCGCCAGGCCGATCAGCACGGTCACGGCCTGATACCGGTAGGTGTGCGGATAGCGAAAGAGGGCGGACACCAGCGCCACCGTGCCGACAAACAGCAGCAGGTAGGTATACGCCGCGAAGATCCAAAACCAGGCGCCGTGGCTATAGAGCAGAAGGGCGCCGACCGTGTCAGCAGCGGGAACGATCTTGGTCCACAGGGCGTGATGCCACTCGTTGGTCGCGACCAGCACGACGGTGATGCCGGACATGATCCACACGAACGCCACGTTACGGCGCTTGAGCCAACGATCTTGCCGACTGTAGCGCAGCGCGAACGTCAGCCACAACGGCGGCACACCGGCGATACCCAGATACTGTACCTTCGCCCAGAGGACCCTCGTCGGTATTTCCGTTGCGACCTTTTCGAATGCGCTGGTCAATGCCCATTCCGACAATGCCAGCATCAACCAGGCAAACGATGTCCCGCCTGGGGTTCCACGCCGGCGCCACGCCACCAGCGCCATCGCCGCCGCGAGCCCCGCGGCGAACACCAAAGCCATCGTGAGAGGTGTGTAGTGCACCGTCATAGCCTGGTGACGACTTCAGCCTATCGAGTCGACCATCCCCCAAAGACTCCTATAACAATCGGCACGGCCTCTGCGACCCTGCTGCGCCCGACGACCGCAACAACGCAAAGACGCAGAGCACCGTTCGTTCCTCGCTGGTTGAGCCCCTGCGTGTCAACAGCTGGCGCTTCTTTCTCGCTGACTCCGGGGACGGTCGCCGTTGGGGTCGAGACCCATGGGGTAGGGGCGGGGGTAGTGTCCTAATTTGAAATTCCCGGCGTTGGTGCGGCGATCAAGGCAATGCTGGCGGCAATGGAGTCCAACACTTGTTCGTAGGATAGGGCTCGCGAGTCGTCGAGAGCGCAGACAAGCGACAACAGAAAAGCTTTTCCCCCTAAGTGACGCACCGTCCAGACCTCCCGAAGGCCCAGATTGTCGATGAGGTAGGTCACCCTTGCCGGCTCACCGCTCGCTGGGTAAGTCCGTGCGATCACGGTGTTCCCACTCGCAATATGGTCCAGCACGTCAAAGTCATCGGACCACTGCGGAATTTGAGGATTGTCGTACGGTGGGAACACCTGAACGTGTACGACTGCGCCCCCTGGGGGGACCACTCCGCCCTCTGGTGTCTCGTTGGGTGGAAAGTTGCGGATCGAGACTCCGCGATTACCGGGGCGGACATAGGTGTTCCAGGCATCTGGATAAGCGAGACTGTAGCCTTGGGCCGAATTGGTAAACTGTGCCGCCTCCGCTGGCGTTAAGCCCGAAGCAATGATCAAAAGTGTAGCGATAGACAGGAGAATTCTCTCCGTCATCGCCGTTGCTTCTCAATGTGCGCCATGACGTAGGCTTGGACGGCCTTCCGTGGACTGTCGATCGGCGGCACGCCGAGCACCGCAACGTGGCGTATCTCGCCGTCGTCGGCCTTGTAGCTCCAGGCATAGGCGCGCGCGGCTTGCGAGTGTTCGCGCACGCGAAACACGTCGACGGTCCCTTGCCAGACTGTCTTTCCCTGGAAAGTCTCATGTACGGACACGGATTCGAGGTATTCGCTGTCGAGCCCGTGCAGGTCGCGGACCGCTTGCTGTAGCCGCTCCACGTGTGTCATGCGGCCATATCTACCAGATCGCCGATCGAAAGCGCAGACGGCAGCACGCCAGCTTCCATCGCGGGGGTGCAACGGATGGTGCGGTGCGACCGCACGAAGTTGTAGAAGCAGAAATACAGGTCCATCGACGCCTTGAAGTTTTCCAGCTTCTTGCTGAACCCGATACTTAGGCGCGTCAGCCGCCGGCAGTGCGTGCGAATCGTGAGATTCGAACGCTCGACGATCGACGTGCCGACAAGGTCCATATCCGGCGTGCCGATCAGGTCGTCCTTCTCGCAGCTGACGACACGCGGCGGGCTGTAGCGACCGCGGCCGGCTGGCGTCTCTGCGTATTCTTTTACCACGGTCGCGTAGTCGACTTCGCCGCGACCGAAGGATGTGGCAATCGCGTGGTAGTAGGGAGAGAACGCATCGCTGGAAATCTGCACGGGCGTAGAGAGCCGCGCAGCCAGGTCGTCGATGAACTGCATGGTGGTGTAGGCCGTCCGCTTCCCGACTATATAGCTCGGGATCAGCTTCGTTTCAGGGTCGATGACCACGAAGGTGTACTGGTCGCCGACCTTTGCCCATTCGTCGGACTCCACCACGTTCTTGTTCTTCTTGGCGACGAAGGCCCAGATTTCATCAACCTCGATCCGCCGGCAGTCCAGGTCCACCAGCGTCTCGCGGCTGAAGCGTCCGCACGCTTCCCCGACCCGCACCATGAGCCGAAGGATCGTATCCCGATGCACGCCCGTGATGCGTTCGGTGCTGCGCACGCTGGACCCTTCCAGCAACAGAGAGATTGCCGCTACCTGGTTGTCCCGCTTCAGTACGTTTGCCATGAGACTAATGTAGCACCATTTGTCCCGGAGTCAAGCTCCTTGCGAAAGATTCCGAATGGGTCTACATTAGCCCGATGAAACGACGGAAACCCAAGGCGCAACGGAAGGAAGAATCCATTCGCGTCCGGGTCACGGAAGAGCAGAAACGGGCGCTTATGGACAGGGCGAGCAAAGAGGGCCTTGACGTATCAGCA
>Ga0209415_10000529_pt1 | contig 71156 bp, 63 predicted proteins | sample PeaSoiSIISIP2007_FD_187696 | JGI IMG/M metagenome (GOLD analysis project Ga0209415, IMG submission 187696) | Peat soil microbial communities from Weissenstadt, Germany - SII-SIP-2007 (SPAdes) (version 2) | ecosystem: Environmental > Terrestrial > Soil > Wetlands > Peat | place: Germany...
CTCGCGGTCGCCCATGCCCTGGAACGATTCAAGACCCTGACCGGCGAGGACGTCGTGGCCATCATCGAGGGACGGCCCGGTCCGTTCATCGATGGCCGCCGCTATCACACCGATGAGTTCCGCGAGATGGCCGAGGACTACCACCGCCGTATCGTCGACGTGCACGCCGGCCGGAGCCGCGGGCAGGTCGCCCTTCCGGTGCTCCCGGGGGCCCTGCTCTCGGAGCAGCAGCAGCCAGAGGCGACCCCGGTGAGCTCGATGGCCGACCGGACCTCGACCGAGACCGAGCTCTAGACCCGGGCGGCCTCCCGGGCGGCCCGCCGGCGGGCCGCCTCGCGCTCGCGATCCTGCGGTGGGACCGGCGAGACGAGCTCCGCGAGCATCCGCTCGGCCACTGCCGCAATGTCGTCGACGGCGCGCTCGAACGCATTCGTGTTGGCCTGGCTGGGTTTGGTCGACCCGCTGATCTTGCGGACGAACTGCAGGGCCGCGGCGCGAACCTCGGCCGAGGTCGATGGGGGATCGACGTTGTGGAGACGCTGGATGCTTCGGCACATGAGCCGAGCATATGGTCGGCCGCGTCTGGCTCCCCGTGTCGGGGAGCGGCGGGGACCGGGCGACGGCAACCAGAGCACCTCTGCGCGACCGGAAACGCCCTGGTCAGCCAGGTCTTTGCACTGCCCTCGCATCGTGTAGGGGGAGCCAGCGGTGGACCCGGACGGTCTGCTGCGCGCGGGACAGGTTCACGCGGCGTTCCCGCTGGGCCCGCTCCATCCACTTGAACTCCTCGGCCTGGTCGTAGGCGGACCCGCCGTGGGCGAGGTGCTCGAGGGGCACGCCGTCGACGATGCCGAGGCGGTATCCCATGGCCGCGAGGTCCGTCCACTCGATGTCCGCGTACCACCCCATGCGGGTGCCCTCAGGGAACGGCACGATCCGCGGCCGCAGCCGGGGGCTGACCGCCAGGAGCGGGCCGGTCTCGACGAAGGTGGTCTCCCGGGCAAGCCCATGTTGCTGGACGTTGAATTCGTGTCCATGCGAGCTATCGGAGCGGTGCGCCGGCTGGGCGAGGTCGAACCCCATGCGGGCGCAGACCGTGAGAAAGGTGGCGAGCGTCCAGGGGTATGCGATGCGGGTGTCGTCGTCGGCGACCACCAACCAGTGGTCGTCGGGCAGGTCTGTGGCCAACCGGTTGAGGAGGGCGAAGCGAGCCCCTGGTCCAGAGCCGCGGGTGTGATCGGCGACCGACGGGTCGGTCTCATGGAGCGCCCAGAGGCGGACGTGCCAGCGGGATGCGAGGGCCTGCTCGACCTTCACGCGCACGAGGGCGAGATGTTCGGGGCGGTAGACACACAGGAGGGTCGCCATCGGCGGGCGGGCCCGGCGGAGCCGGCCGGCGATCAGCTTCGGAACCAGCCCCGCGACGGAAAAGGGCGGGATCGGGGCGGGCCGGGTCCGCATTGTGGCGATGGCCTACCACAGGCCCGGCGACGCCGGAATCGTGTGAGGGCCGTCGAACGAGGGGCAAAGGGCCGCGCCGATTGAGCGCCTCGGTGTCGGAGTTGCGGTCCGTAGGCCATGAAGGGGTCGCCCGGGCTCGGTCGCCCGGCCAAAACCGGCATTTGGGCGCCTGTGTCTTGGCCGACGGTCCTCCTCGGGCGCGGCCCACCGGTGGGCCAGTCACGCCAGGCGGGGGTCAGAACCGCGTCACCCCGGCTTCGGTGTCGGCCGAAAGCCCAGCGAACCAGGTAGTCTCCGGGGCGGTCTAATAAGAGCGGCTTCCGCCCCAGACCCTGGCGGGTGCCTCCTGGCACCGCGGGGAGTCGCGTGGCTATCGGGAGAGCGTCCACCTTCCTCGGCGATCGAAACGATCCGATCTCGGGCGAGCCACAAGCAATCTCCCAACGCGCCGCTGCGATCATCGCGCTCATGCGGGGTCCTGGGCAGGTTGAGTCGGGCGACCTTGATCACGTCGCGGGGTGTGGATGGTTGCACGACAGCCCCTGGGTGCGCTGTTTCCCCGAGTTCTACCCAGATCTCTAGACAGTGAGCAGTGCGATGCCCTATCACGCCATCGAAGATCCCGTGCGTCTGCGAAGAGTGCTTGAAGCCATCCTTCTCATTGAGGCCGATCTCGACCTTCCCGTTCTGCTCGGGCATGTGATGGAAGAAGCTCAGTCGATGACCGGGGCCCGCTATGGCGCACTCGGAGTGTTGAACGATGACCGGACCGGTCTCTCCGATTTCCTGACCGTGGGGCTCTCGGCCGAGGAGGAGACCGCCATCGGCCTGCGACCGACCGGCAAGGGGGTACTTGGGTTGCTCATCACCGACCCACGGCCACTGCGCCTGGCCGATCTCGGCGCTCACGCCGAAAGCTTCGGGTTTCCGGCCCACCACCCGACAATGACCTCGTTTCTGGGTGTGCCCATCGCGGTGCGAGGGGAGATCTACGGCATCCTCTTTCTCACCGACAAGATCGGTTGGTCCGAGTTCACCACGGATGACGAATCCCTGGTTGGGGCCCTCTCGCTGGCGGCTGGTATCGCCATTGAGAACGCTCGCCTTCACCAAAGAGTTCGAGAGCATGCGGTCGGGGAAGATCGCGACCGGGTAGCTCGGGACCTCCATGACACGGTGATCCAGGATCTGTTCGCGCTCGGACTCCATCTCCAATCGCTGGCCGGTTCGACGAAGGAACCCCACACAGCCGAGCGTCTGTACAAAGCGATTGACCGCGTCGATGGCACCATCCGTCAGGTCCGCTCCAGCATCTTCGAGCTTGGTCTGGACCGCGAAGATGAAGGCCTGCGGGCGAAGGTCTTGGAGCAGCTTCACAATCTTGATCCGGTGGTGGGATACACGGTCAGAGGTGTCTTCGATGGCCCGATCGACTCGGCGATATCCGATCAGATCGCCGAGCAACTGCTGGCCACGCTTCGAGAGGCGGTGACCAACATCGGTCGTCACGCCGAGGCCACCCAGGCCCAAGTTCGTCTCAGCGTGGAAAATGGCAACTGCCGACTTCAAGTCATCGACAACGGGCGTGGCATCGGTGCGACAACCGAGACCACCGAGGGAGGCCTGGGCTTGGTCAACATGTGTCGGCGGGCCGAGAAGCTCCATGGCGAGTTCACCATCGAGAGCCCTGTGAGCGGAGGAACAGTGCTCACGTGGCGAGTGCCTCTCAACCAAGGCGATTGAGCGTCGTTGGTCGGTGGCGCTGTTCCTCGGATTGCCGACGCTTGGACGCTGACCCCCTCCCACTGGACGACCACTCCCCGAGGGACGGGCATCGTGATGCCCTGTCGTAACGTCCTCGGATCCCAGGCTCATCGGGTGACCCTCAACTTCGGTATCGGCGAAACGGGAGGTTCCCCGGATCCGATTCCACTTCGTGGCTGGCGCGCTGTGCGCGGGTCGGTGTTGCCACACGGAACGTTGTAGGGCTGTCGGAGCACGTCGTGCCGGTATCGAGTCCCAATGGCAAGGAGGCACACGCGGCCGAGGCGGCGCTCGTGTCGTCCGAGGAGTTGGACCTGGACGAGGCCGCGGGTCTTTCGCCCGACGACGTCTTCGCGCGTATGGCGAGTGGCCCTGATGGGCTTTCCTCCGTCGATGCAGCGGAGCGGCTTCAACGGTTCGGGCCAAACGCGCTCAGTACACGTCGGGTACATGCCACGGCCGTCCTCTTCCGTCAGATTCGAAACCCGATTTTGATTCTTCTGCTCGGGGCTGCGCTCGTTTCAGGACTGACCGGCGGCGGCAGCAATGCAGTCATTATCGCGGCCATCGTTGTCCTCAGCGTCGGTCTGGGGTTCTTCAACGAGTATCGAGCGGAGGTGGCGATGGCCTCCCTTCGTGGCAAGATCCGGCACGAGGCCGAGGTTCGCAGGGACGGTCGAGTCAGCCGGGTCCCGGTGACCAGCCTGGTGCCCGGTGACGTGGTGTTACTGCGTATTGGCGCTCTCGTTCCGGCCGACCTCCGCTTGATGAAGGTCGATGAGCTCGAATGCGATGAAGGAGTGCTGACCGGAGAGTCGATGCCGGTGGCCAAGTCGGTGGAACTCGTTACAGACCGCCAGGCGCTTGATCACCCGGGATGCGCCTTCATGGGGACAATCGTCCACGAGGGGTCTGCCGTCGGCGTGGTGATCCGGACGGGATCCAGCACTGCCTTCGGGCAGATCGCGGCGGGCTTGGCCGAGAAGCAGGGGCGGACGGCTTTCGAGGTCGGCCTGTCGCGCTTCTCGCGCTTCTTGTTCGAGGTGGCGGCCATCCTGACGGCGTTCATCTTCATCGTCAACGTGGCACTGTCGAGACCTCTCATTGAAGCATTGCTCTTCTCGCTGGCCATTGCCGTCGGCATCGCCCCCGAGATGATGCCGGCCATCGTGACGGTGAGCCTGTCGTCCGGCTCGCGCGCTCTCGCCGCGAAGAAGGTGCTGGTCAAACGGCTAGTGGCCATCGAAGACCTCGGCAATATCGAGATACTTTTCACGGACAAGACCGGCACCCTCACCGAAGGGGCGATCACCTTTCAGAGGGGTCTGGACGCCGAGGGGCAGAAGAGTGATCGTGCACTGCTGCTCGGGCTGGTGTGCAACGAAGCGACGGTCACTCCGGACGGGCCGGTCGGGGGAAATGCGTTGGACCAAGCCCTGTGGTCCGCACCCGGCGCCGATGCCGGAGGCGAGGTCGCCGCGACGGCCGCTGCCTATCAGCGAATGGCAGTCCTTCCCTTTGACCACGAGCGGCAGCTTGGTTCGGTTCTGGTCATGGACCCCGACGGAAGACCATCCTTGATCACCAAGGGTGCACCCGAAGTCGTGCTCGACCGCTGCGCGACCGTCCCCGACGGGGCTCGGCCGGCGTTGGACGCGTTGTTCGCTGAAGGTGCCCGGGTGGTGGCCGTGGCGACACGCCCGGCCCAGGGTCTGGAAGGGCTGACGGCCGAGGATGAACAGGGTTTGGCGTTGGTCGGGTTCCTGACCTTCGCCGACCGCCCGAAGGCCGACGCGGGCGCCTCCATCGTCCAGCTCCAACGGTTGGGTGTGGAGGTGAAGATCATCACCGGGGACAACGGCTTGGTGGCGGCCAAGGTGTGCTCGGACATCGGGGTCGACTGCGCGGGGGTACTCAGTGGTGGCGAGCTCGAGTCGCTCGACGACGACCAGCTCGAGGCTGTGATCCCGACCACGACGGTGTTCGCTCGGATCGGCCCCGAGCAGAAGTCGAGGATCATCAAGGTCGCCCGACGCACCGGAAGGGATGTGGCGTTCCTCGGGGACGGGGTGAACGATGCGGTCGCGCTGCACCATGCCGACGTCGGGATATCAGTGGATTCGGGAACCGACGTGGCCAAGGACGCGGCCGATGTGGTGCTGCTCGAGAAGGACCTCGGCGTGCTGGCGGAAGGAGTCATGGAGGGCCGCCGCATCTTTGCCAACACGATGAAGTACGTCTTGATGTCCACTTCTTCGAACTTCGGCAATATGTTCAGTGCCGCCGGGGCCTCGGCATTTCTTTCGTTCCTGCCGATGCTGCCAACCCAAATTCTCCTCAACAACCTGCTCTACAACACCGGCCAGTTGGTGATCCCGACCGACCGAGTGGACCCTGAGGCCTTGGCTCGGCCGGCCGCGTGGGACATGAAGTTCATTCGACGCTTCATGTCCGTCTTCGGCCCGGTGAGCTCGATCTTCGACTTCCTTACGTTCTGGGTGATGCTTTCTTTGCTCCACGCCGGCCACACCGAGTTCAGAACCGGCTGGTTCGTGGAGTCGATCGCCACCCAGACGCTCGTCATCTACGTGATCCGTACGAGGCGGGTGCCGTTTCTCAAGAGCCGGCCCAGCGTGCCGATGCTTCTGGTCCCGACCGGGGCGGCCTTGGTCGGCGCGGTCCTGCCCTACACGGGCGTCGCGCACCTGCTCGGTTTCAGCCCGTTGCCGACAAGGTTCTTCCTGATTCTGTTCGGGATGGTGCTCGTCTATCTGCTGCTCGTCGAACTGGCCAAGACCCGTTTCTACCGCGCCCCCCATGCCCGAACTCCCCGACCTGCCTCCACCCACGACGAACGGCTGGAGCGGCGCGTCCGCCGCCGGGCGTCACGTTTCATACGCTTTGAGAACGAAGACGAACGAAGCTCCAGCAGAGCTGCCTAGCGTCGAAACGGTGCCTTCCGAGGAAGGGTTGACTGCGCGGGGAGCTTCCCCTCAGAGCAGCTGGCGCGGGCGCGCGAAGTGTCCGACCAGATGTTCCGTCAGCCGGTGGACGACCTCGTCGCGCCCCACAGCCGACGTCAGCGCGTGATCGAGCCCCGGGACCACTTCGACCCGGATGGTGTCGCCGACCGTCGAGCCGCGGGCGGCGTCGCCGAACGGTCGGGCTTCGTCCTCACCGCACACCACCAGCACCTCGACGCCTTCGGCGCGCAGCTCGTCGAGCCAGCTCGAGGCCGTCCTCGAGCTGTCCGCGTTGAAGAGGTGCCGCAGTACCCAGAAGCCCCCGATCAGGCGGCGTCGCAACGAGGCGATCCAGAGGGTCCGGATCGCCTCGCGCAGCCGACGTCCTGCGCGGGTGAGGAGCGACCACCGATAGGTGATGGCCAGGCCAGGCACCGGCCAGCAGATCCTCCGCCGGGCATCCATCGGCCCATACGTCATCTCGGGCGGGGTGAAGTGCAACCCCGGGTTGATCGCGTAGACGGCTCGGACCGGGCGGAGGAGCGCATTCTCGAGCGCCTGGTAGCCGCCGGAGCACAGACCGAGCAGCACGACGTTGGTCGGGTCGGGCTCGAGCGCCTCGGCCGCGTCGCCGACGTCGTCCATCGCCTCGGGGGCGCGAACGACCTGGGCTTCCAGCCCCGGGCGAGGCGGGGTGTCGCCGAGGCCGGTCTCGTCGAAGCGTACGCACCGGAACCCCGCGGCGGCCCACTGGCGGGAGAGCTCGACCCACAACCGGTTCGGGCCCACGTGCCATTCGGCTCCGGCGTTGAGCATGAGGACGGTGGGTGCGGACGAGAGGTGTTCCGGCTCTGCCGAGATCCCGAACATCCGGTGTGGCCCCAGCCACACAACCCGCTCGATGAGGTCCCCGTCGGGGGAGGGGAGCGTCGCGGTGGTCCGTGAGCGGAGAGTCACCGGTGCCGCCGTGTCCGGGACCGCCGCGGCGAGCCACTCGACGATCCGAGAGATGGTCGCGGTCGGCACCTGGCGTCGGCTGGGATCGACCTCGAGCAGCAGCTCCTGGCCTTGCGCCTCGGCCTGCTCGGCGGACGAATCGAGCGCCTCGGCGAGCTCGGCCAGGGGCCTCTGGCGGGGTCGGGTGAGGAACAGGGTCCGCGAGGGCCGCCGGCCGCCGGCCGACACACCGAGGGCGCCGAGATCGGTGACGGTCGCCCGATCGAGGACGAACCCGGGAAGTTCGATACCGCCGTTGTCCACCACCGCGTCCTCGAAGTTGAGGCGGCGGAGCGCCCCCTCGGATCGGAGGAAGGCTCGACCGGGTACCGGGTCCCAGAGCACCAGCGCATCGATCGACCCGACCCGGGCGGCGGCCACCGCGGCGAGGAGGGCGCCCACCCGCATGCCGAGCAGGGACACCGGACCGCTGAAGCTGGCCCGGGCGAGTGCGACGGCAGCCTCGATGCTCTCCAGCCAGGCCGCGACCCGACCTGGGTCCGTGAGGGCCCCGGAGGAGTCGCCCGTCCCGTCGTAGTCGAAGCGGATCGCGAGGAGTCCGGCATCGGCGAGCGCCTCGGCCAGGAACTGGTAGGTGCCGTGGGTCGCGGCAAGCTCACGGGCGATCGGGGGGCAGAGCACCACCGCGCCCCGGGCCCGCCCGCCGTCGGGAACGTGCAACCACCCGAACAGGGGCCTCGCCTCGGGGCCGAACCAGGTGGGGGTCACACTCATCGGAGCTCCGACAAGACAGCGCCGGGCCAGGAACCCGGATCGAGGCCGTGGGCAGCCAGGAGCGCGATCGCGACGCGGTCGGCGCCGAATCCGACGCATGCGCTGTGGGCCACCGTGCCCGAGGCGGTCTCGATCGAAAACGCCTGGCCAAAGTGGTCCCGGTGACAGTTGCCCGACATGAGCGCGCTTGGCGGCCCGTCTTCGTGGACATGGGCCACGCCCTCGAGCTTGAGCCCCTCGTCGCGCTGGCCGGCGGCGAGCACCGCCCCGAGCCGCCCGAAGAACGGGTCGTTGGCCGGGACGATCTCGAGGTCGAGTCCCAGCCGACCGAGCATCGCCCGGCCCTCGTCGAGCCCCTCGTCGCGGAACCGCTCGACCGCGCCGGGATCGCCGACACAGACGATGTCGTGCTGGTGGAAAGCCTGCATGCGCATCGGGTCGGTGCTCGGCTCGTGGCGGAAGCAGAAGCTGCGCACGTCGTAGAAGCCGCCCCCATCGGGCACTCGGCCGGTCAGCATCGGGTACAGCCCGTGACAGCAGGCCGGCGCCAGGACCACCTCGCTCGGTCGGAGCAGGGCCGACCAATCCTCACCGGCGGAGGCGCGCCGGATGAGCTCGGCGTGGTCGCTGTCGTCGCCGTCGAAGATCTGTACGGCCCCGACGAGGTCGGGGAACGATTGGAGGTAGCCGGTCGCGTCGAACGTCGAGCGGGCGAGGAGCGGTGGGAGGTGCACGGTGGTGGCGCCCAGTCGGGTGCCCCAGAGGGCGACCAGCCGGTCGACCGAGTCGACCAGGTCCTGGAACACCGCCGAGCGTCCGTACAGGCCGTCCACTCCGGTCGCGAAGAGCAGACCGCCGGCAAGCAGCTGATCCCGGAGGTCGGTCGAACGGTCAAGCATCGTCACGGTCACTACCCACTTCACCGAGCAGCTCGGCGATGGCCGTCTCGATGGTCGAGACCGAGGAGAACGTGGACTTTCGCAGCATGGACTCGGGAAACTCGATGTCGAACTCCTCCTCGAGGCCGAGCATCAGGTTGACGCTCGCGTGCGACGTCATACCGGCTTCGAACAGATCGGTGAGGTCATCGAGCGCTCCCGGGTCCACGGCCAGGTGGGCCTGGTCGGCGACCACCTGACGGATCCGCCGGCGCAGGGTCGTCTGTTCGCTGAGGTCCGTCATGGGTCGAGCCCCTCCATTGTCGGCGGTGGCTCGGCGTCGATGGCGGACCCGCTGACCACGACGGCGGCGGCCAGGCCCGCCTCATGGGTCATGGACAGGACGAACGGCCCAAGGCCGCGCTCAACGGCCAGGCGGGCGGCGGCCCCACGGAGCCGCAGCTTGCACGCTCCCGAGGGGAGGCGGACCACCTCGATCGACCGCCAATCGGGGCGGGCGTCGTCGGGACGCAGCACCTTCAGCGTGGCCTCCTTGGCGGCGAACCGGGCGGCCAAGGCCGCCGCCGCCACCTGCGGTGGCCCCTTGCAGCAGGAGATCTCGTGCTCGGTGAAGACCCGACGGAGGTATCGATCGCCGAATCGTTTGACCGATCGGGCGACTTCCGCGATGTCCACCAGGTCGACTCCTACCGCGAGGTCGTCGGTGCTCACGCCGCCGACCCCCCGCTCGGCGCGCGCCGGCACCACCCAGCGACCCGGACCCTGGTCGACACGCCGAGGACGTGCACGCCGTTCATCGCCCCCCCTGCCCGATCGATTGGTCGACCAGCCGCAGCCTGGGCGGCCCGTCGGCGCGACCGCCTGCCGACAGCTGGGCAGCCGCCCGGCGCAGGAGCTCCTCGGCCGGCACGACGCTTCCGGTCGCCGCCGAGACCAGCGAGGACCGACTCTCGAGCGCACTCAGCGGCAGTGCGACGGGGGCCGAGAGCACTTCGACCGTGCGTTCCCACACGGGACCCAGGTCAACCTCGTAGGAGAGGTCGATCAGCACCGCGAACAACGAGGGGCCGATCCGAGCGACGAAGTCCCGGTCCCGCAGGAACTGGCTGAGTCGGCGGGCGGCGGTGAGGAGCCCAGCGGTGCGGACGTCGTTCGGCTGCGACCCGAAACAGACCTCGACGAGGATGACTCCGACCGTGCCCACCTGGGTACGTATCCGGGCCAGGCCCTCGCTGAGGCGCGCGACGAAGGCGGGCAGCGTCGGGAGGCCGGTCAGCTCATCGAGGCAGAGCAGCGCGTCGATCTGTTCCCTTGCCGGGAGCGGCGGCGGTTCCGGCGTGGGCCACACCGCCGGCCGAGACTGGGTGGTTGCGACCGGCTGGTCGATGGCAGTCGTCGGCGGTCCGGGGTGAGGGTCCGGCTCGCCGGACACATTGGAGCCCGGCGACCACCTCGCCATCGACGACCGGATCAGCGTGAGGATCCGTCCCATCTCGGCCCGCATCGAGCCCAACGAGACCAGGAGCAGTGGGCTGAGCAGCAGGAACGCCCACGGGAGCCGGACCAAGGGGAAGAGGACCGCCGGGCAGAGGACGACGGCCCAGGGCAGGATCTTGGAGTAGCTGAAGTGGAACATCCTCCGCACCACCTGGTCGGCGTAGACGAGCGCCACCAGCGCGATCAGCCAGGCCTCGCCGTAGCCGTCGATGCCGAAGTGCTTCACCAAGAACACCGCCGAGACCGCGAGCGCCGCGCTCTGGATGGCGGTCACCCCGGTGACGGTCAGGTTGCGACCGCGCGAGTAGAGGAACGTCGTCTGGATGAAGCCCGACGCCCCGAGCACAGTGGCCAGCGCGAGCAGGCTGTAGACGGGCAGAGCGCGGACCCATTCGTGGCCGAATACGACCGGCACCAACCAACGGGCCACGACCCCGAAGCAAGCGAACGGGACGGCCAGGCTGAGCAGCTGGAGGAGCGAGCCCTCCTCGATCGCGTACCGCTTCCGATGTTCGTCGCCCTCGGCCACCCGGGACATCGCGACCATGCCGAGGCGGTAGGCCCCCCGTTTGGCGAACCCGATGGTGTCGACGAGTCGCGCTCCGAATGCGACATAACCGACTCCGGTGGCGCCGAAGAACGAGCCCACTACGAGCGGGTTCACCAGGTCGCCGAGCCGGCTGATCCATTGCGCCGTCGAGTAGCTGACGCCGTGCCTCGTCATGTCCTTCATTGCCGAGATCGACCAGTCCAACCGCAGCCGGAGGCCCGAGGTCGCGAGGCTCCCGAAGAAGAGCCACGTCTGCCAGGCGAAGTACCCGGCCACGAGCGCCCATGCCTTCGCGCCCATGAACGCGAGGGGTACCGCCGTGGCGTAGAGCACCACGTCGCCTCCGAGCTCGAGCATCCCCATCAGCCGGTAGCGGAAGTCGCGTTCGATCGCGGCCTGGGCCGGTGCCCACAGCACGTTGACGGGGATCGCGAGCAAGAGCACCCGGAGGGGAAGGAGCACGCCGACCGGCCGGATCAGGCCGCCGAGCAGGAACGTGAGTCCTTCGGCCACCACGGTGGCCAGCACCGAAGATGCAAGCAGAAGCGTGAAGGCACGGTTGTACTCCCGGGGCCCGACCTCCCCCTGCATCCGGATCAGATAGACCTCGAGGCCCAGCTGGGCGAGGGTGGCGACGAACACGCCGAACGCCGCCGCCGCGCTGTAGATCCCGTAGGGACCCGGTCCGATCTCGCGCACCACGAGGACCACGCCGGCGAGCCGGATGACCATGCCGATGGCCTCCCGGCCGACGAGGTAGCCGCCGCCGCGCACCGCGAGCTGTCCCAGGGACCGCTGCTCCGTCGGTTCGGCGGTGCCCGACTCCGGGCCCTCCGAGCGAGACTTCACGTTCCTCCTAGTCCGAAGCGGGCCTGCGGCCCCGGTTCATCTCCCGGGCAGCTGGTCCGCGGCCTGGCGGAGGAGCTCCTCTGCGGTGACCGTGCTTCCCGCGCCGGCCGACGCCAAGGCAGATCGCGCCAGCACCCCGCCCGACGAAGACTCAATCCCCGCCGTCAGGGTCGCGATCGTGCGCTCACGGATGGCCTCGAGCTCGATGGATCCCGGGCGCAGGTCGACGAGCACCGCGAAGAGTGACGGGCCGATCCGGGCGACGAGGTCGCGTTCGCGCAGGTGGTTGGTCAGCCGACCGGCCACCGTCATGAGCGACGTGGTGCTGAGCGGCTGCGTCGGATCCATCGGTGCGACATCGACGACGATCAGGCCGACGGTCCCTTCGTTGTTGCGTACGTGCGCGAGCGAGGCGCTCAGCCGACCGACGAGGGTCGTGAGGGTGGCGAGCCCGGTAACCGGGTCCGGCCCGAGCAACTCGTCGAGCGCGCCGACTCCGGTGGCGACCGATGCGGGGGCAATGACCGGTGGGTCCTCGCGTGTACCGAAGGTTGAGCTCGCCGGGGCAGCAGCCTCGCCGGTCCCGAACGACATCGGCGGAGCGAAGGGCGCCTCGGGGACACCGGCCGGAGCCGGCGGCTCGAAGCGCACCGATTCGGCCGGAGGCACCGGGATCGGGGCCGCGGCCTCCACCCACTCGATCTCATCGAGGCCCAGGAACTCCCAGTCGTCCGGCCGCGGTTCGCGCCCCCCGGTCTCCCAAGGGGCGCCGGCGGTCGTCGCAGCGGCCGCCTGGTCGAGCGGGTGCTCTTCGGCGAACTCGTCGAACATGTTGGCGAACTCGTCACCGGAGGCGAACGGGTTGGGCTCGCTCGACCACGGCGCGACGATGGGCTCGGCCATCACGAAGTCGGGGGAGACCGGGGAGACCGGGGCGACCGGGGAGACCTGCTCGTAGGTGGGGGCAAAGGGCGGCGCGGTCGGCTCCTCGGGCGCAGTCGTGACCGCGGCCTGGCGCTCGAAGCCGAGCGAGCCCTCGAGCACCTGTTGGCGCGCCCGCAAGTACGACGTCAGCCGGACGGCAAGGTTGCCGAGCAGGTTCAGCTGGTCCTGCTCGAAGTGGCCGGCCAGCGGCTCGGCGACGCAGAGGAGCCCCCAGGGGTGCTCGGGCGCCTCGGGGTCGCTGAGCGCCGCCGCCGCGAGCTTGATGTGGTGTCCCTGTCCGGTCCACATCCCCTTGAGGACCCGTCCGCTGCGGACGAGCACGCTCCCGCCGGTCAGGTGCGGGTCCTCCCAGGTCTGCCTGACGAGCTCATCGATCGCGTCGACCGACCAGGTGGGGTCGGCCGCGAGCGTCGGGAACGTGGCGATGGCGAAGCCACCGTCGGACTTGCGCAGGGCGGCGAAGGCCAGGGAGACGCCGCACTGGGTCTTGGCCATCCGCAGGAGATGGCCCACCCCGCCGTGTGCTCCGTTGGTGCTGCCGTGGTCGTCGGTCATCGTGGTCGACACGCTCCTGCTCCCTTTGTGGGCCCCGGGGGAGGGCCCGCCGCACCTGGTGTGCCCCCGGACCTTCTCGGCACGGGAGCGGCGAACTTTCGGTGCCAGCGTACGGAACCGGCGTCCCGGCGCCGTCTACCCCCTGTCCCAGGCACGGCCGAGCCTCGCCGGTGGCGGCGAACGGGGCGCGGATCGTCCCGCGCCGCCGGCCCCCGTGCCGCCCACCTACATTGCGACCCGAGGAAGGGTGACCACGATGGTGACGGCGGGGGACGGGCGGGACGACGGTCGCCTGCTCTTGTGGTGGACGCCGCTCGACCTCTCCGCCACCGCACTGCGGGAGGCAGGCGAGTGCCTCACGACCGAGGAGCTCCGACGGGCGGAACGGTACGCCCAGGCCAAGGACCGGGACCGGTTCGTGGCCGCCCGGGCCGGTCTCCGTCGCGTCCTGGCCCGCCAGCTCGGCTGTCCACCTGCCCAGGTCCGCATCGAAGTGGCGGAAGGGGGCAAGCCCCACCTTGCCGGCTCCGACCTCAGGTTCAACGCCTCCCGGAGCGGGGACAAGGCCCTCTACGCGACCAGCTGGACGACCGAGGTGGGGGTCGACCTCGAGCGGATTCGCCCCGACGTCGACGTGGACGGCCTCGCCCGCCGGTTCTTCACCGAAAAGGAACGGCGAGCCCTCGCCTCCCGAACGGGTGAGGAGCGCCTGGTAGCCGCGTTCGAGTGCTGGACCCGCAAGGAGGCCTACGTGAAGGGTGTCGGGGCCGGCCTGCGGCTGCCGCTCAAGGAACTCGACGTGTGGTCGGGCCGGGATGAGCCAACCACGGTGGGTGGTTGGCTCATCCACCAGGTCCAGGTGTCGGCCGCATTTGCGGCGGCGGTGGCCGGGGAGTCGCTGGCCGACTGGGTGCCGGCCGCCCTACGAGCCGCCTGACCAGGGCTTTCTCCGAACCAGGACCCCGTCCCAGGCTGGGACAAGAGGCAGACGGTCGAGGGACGCCCGCTTCGTACCCTGCTGGCATCGGACCCTTCAGGGGTCCCGTGTCGGAGGGAAGAAGCCTGATGAACGCCGTTGTGATGGGCCCCACGGTGGTCGACCTGGTGGACGAGGTCGCGGCCACGACGCCCGGTCGCCTCGCCGTCCACGGCTCGGACGCGACCCTCAGCTATGCCGAGCTTCGGGCGCGGGCCCAGGGCCTGGCCGGGCTGCTGGCGGCCCGCGGCGTGCGCCCGGGCGACCTGGTCGGGCTCTGTGTCGAGCGGTCGGCCGCCCTGGTGGTCGGGGCCCTCGGCATCCTCATGGCCGGTGCCGGGTACGTGGCGATCGACCCGGCCTACCCCGACGACCGGATCGACTGGATGCTCGAGGACTCCCGGGCCGCGGCGGTGGTCTGTGACGGCGCGACCGAACGCCGGGTCGGACGCGATGCGATCGTGCTCGGTCCGGGCGGTCGGACGGGCGCCCCCCAGGCGGCTCCCGAGTGCTTCATGCGTCCGACGCCGGCCGACGCCGCCTATGTCGTCTACACCTCCGGATCGACCGGTCAGCCGAAAGGCGTGCTCGTCGACCACGCCGCACTGTCCAACCTCGTCACGTGGCACCGCAACGCGTTCGCGCTGGGCGCCGATGACCGGTGCACCCAGGTGGCCAGCCCCGGCTTCGACGCCGTCATCTGGGAGGTGTGGCCCACGCTGGCCGCCGGGGCCTCGCTGCATGTGGTCCCGGCCGAGCTCCGCCGCGACCCGGTCGGTCTGCGCGACTGGCTGCTGGCCAAGGGCATCACGGTGACCTTCATCCCCACCGCCGTGGCCGAGGGGATGGTCCAGCTGTCGTGGCCCACCGACGCAGCGTTGCGGTTCGTGCTGACCGGGGGTGACGCGCTCGGTTCGCGCCCGCCGCGGGGCCTCCCCTTCACGCTCGTCAACAACTACGGCCTGAGCGAGACCGCCGTCGTCGCCACATCGGGCGCGGTCGACCCGGACGGAGACGGACCACCCTCCATCGGCCGCCCGATCGCGGGGATCGAGGCGCGCGTGCTCGACGAGCGCGGCGAGCCGGTCCCGCCGGGCACGGTGGGAGAGCTCGTGATCGGCGGGGTTGCGGTGGCCCTCGGCTACCTCCACCGCCCCGCGCTCACGGCCGAGCGGTTCTCGACCGACGGCACCACTCGGCGCTATCGCACCGGTGACCTCGTCCGGGAGCGGCCCGACGGCGGGTTCGACTTCATCGGCCGTCTCGACGACCAGCTCAGCATCCGGGGCTTCCGGGTCGAGCCGGGCGAGGTGGTGGCCGCGCTCAACGCGCACCCGGCCGTCGAGGCCAGCGTGATCGTGGGCGTCGGACCGACGAGCGCCCAGCGGACCCTGGCCGCGTACGTGGTCGCCGGCGGCGAGCGACGGCCGGACCCCGGCGAGCTGGCCCAGTTTCTTCGCGCCTCGCTCCCCGAGTACCTGGTGCCGAGCCGCTTCGTCTGGCTGGACCGCCTACCGCTGAACGCGCACGGCAAGGTCGACCGGGCCGCGCTCCCGCCGCTCACCGACGACGTCGTCGCCGGTGTCCCGGGACCCCGGGGGGATCACGGTCCACGCACCCCGGTCGAGGTCACAATCGCGTCGGTGCTGAGCGAGCTGCTCGACGTCGCCGAGATCGGCGTGGACGAGAACTTCTTCCTCCTCGGTGGGCACTCGATGCTCGGCGCCCAGCTGATCGTCCGGTTGGAGAACCTCTTCGACGTGGAGCTCAGCCTGCGATACCTGTTCGACCATCCCACGCTGGGCGAGATCGCCGCCGGTGTCGAGCTCCAGATGGCCGGAGCCAGGGTCGGGACCCGAGCCGGGTGAGCAGCCGAAGCGTCGAGGCCGCCGCCCCGCCGAGCCTCTACCACCTCCTCGACCCCGAGGTCCTGGCCAACCCGTACCCGCTGTACCGGCGCCTGCGCGAGGAGGCGCCCGTCCACTGGGACCCATACCTGCACGCATGGGTGGTCACCCGCTACGAGGACGTGGCGGAGGTCCTCCACCATTTCAGGGCCGACCGCACCCCGACGCCCGAGCGACTCCATGAGCTCGGGATGGGCGAGATCACCCCCATCGCGAAGGTCATGGTGGAACAGATGCTCTTCCTCGACCCGCCGAAGCACGGACGGGTCCGCCGGCTCGCCTCGGTCGCCTTCACCCCCCGGCGCGTGGCGGTGCTGCGCGAGCACATCACCAGCATCGCGGGCTCCCTCGTCGACGACCTGGTCGGATGCGACCGCTTCGACGTGATGGCCGCGCTCGCCAACCCGCTCCCGGCCATCGTGACCGCCGAGATGCTGGGCGTGCCCACCTCGGACCACCACCTGCTGAAGGGGTGGTCCCAGGACTTCGCCGAGATGCTGGGCAACTTCCAGCACAACCCGGGCCGAGCCCGCAAGACCCTGAAGAGCGTGGAGGAGATGACCGCCTACTTCCACGAGGCGGTCGCCCGCGAGGCCGTCCGACCGACCGGGGGGCTCATCAACGCCCTCGCCACCGCCGAGGTCGAGGGCGACCGGCTGAGCGAGTCCGAGGTGGTCGCAAACGTCATCGTCACCATGGTCGGGGGGCAGGAGACCACCACCAACCTGATCGGCAACGGGCTGCTCACGCTCCTGCGCCAGCCCGACGAGCTGGCGCGGTTGCGGGCTCATCCCGACCTCCTGGGGAACGCCGTCGAGGAGCTTCTCCGCTACGAGAGCCCGAGCCAGCTCACGGCCCGCATCGCCCCGGCCGGGGCGCGGCTGGGCGGCGTCGACATCCCCGAGGGGGCGGCGGTCATGGCGGTGATGGGGGCGGCCAACCGGGACCCGGAACGCTTCGCGGACCCCGACCGTCTCGACCTCGCTCGTGTCGACAACCGGCACCTCGCGTTCGGCTGGGCGGCCCACTTCTGCTTCGGGGCGCCGCTCGCGCGACTCGAGGGGCAGATCGCATTCCAGACGTTGCTGGATCGGTTCCCTAGACTGACCCTCTCCGATGAGCTGGTTTCGTGGCGACCCAACCTCGGCCTGCGGGGCCTAACGGAGCTGCAGGTCCTCGCCTCCTGACCGGGGCCGGGGACGTCGGCCCGATGCCGCCGCCGATCTCGGTGGCCCAGGAGGCCATGTGGTACGCGGGGCGGCTCGCACCGAACCGCCTCAGCTACCACGAGATCGTCGTCATCCGCAAGGACGGCGAGCTCGACCCGCGAGCGTTCCGGAGGGCCTTCGCCGAGATCCTGCGGCGACACGCGGCCTGGCGGACGACATTCGACGTCGTCGGCGGGGAACCGATCCAGGTGGTCCACGAGGTGCCAAATCTCGAGCTCCCAGTTCTCGACCTCAGCCACATCGAAGAGGACGCCGCCGAGCGGCGTTGCGTGGAACTCGTCACCGAGGTGGTCCGGACCCCCTACGACCTGCGCCGTGGCCCGCTCCTACGGGCTCGCTTGATCAAGGTGGCCCGGGACCGCCACCGGTTGTATCTGGCCATGCACCACCTGATCTTCGACGTGGTCAGCATCTACCGGGTGGTGCTGCCCGAACTCGTCGCCCTCTACGACGCCTTCCGCGACGGTCGGCCGTCGCCGTTGGCCGAGCCGGCGGTCACCTACGCCGATTACGCCCGCTGGGAGCAGGAGTGGATCGAGAGCGACCGGGCCCGGAGCCGGCTCGAGTACTGGCGCGGCCGCCTCGACGGCGTCCCGTTCCTCGGGCTGCCAATCGACCGACGTAGGTCGGTCACCCCCGAGTTCAGGGCCGCCTTCCTGCCGCTGACCATCCCGGCGGCGACCGTGGCCGAGCTCCGTTCGGTCGCCCAACGGAGTGGTGCGACCCTGTTCCAGATCCTGGCGACGGCGTGGGCGGTCCTGCTCGCTGGGCACTCGGGTTCCGACGACGTGACCTTCTCGACGGCCGCCGACCTCCGTCAGCGCCCCGAGTTCGAGTCGGTTGTCGGTTGTGCCCTGACGCCGCTCGTGTTCCGGGTGGACCTCCGAGGCGATCCGCCGTTCACCGAGCTCGTCGTCCGGGTCCGCAACGAGGTCTTGGACGCGCTCGACAATCTGCTCCCGTTCGAGCGGGTGGTCCGTGAACTGGAGCCGGACACCGTGGCCGGTGCCAACCCGATCTACCAGACGATGATCGTTCTTGAACCGCCGATCCACCCGCTCGACCCGTCGTGGTCGGTCCACCTGATGGAGAGCGCCATCAGCGACGCCGTCGGGGCGGGCAAGCTCGACCTCGAGCTCAGCCTCGACGAACGGCCCGAGGGGTTCATCGAAGGTCGCCTCATCTTCGACCCCGAGCTGTTCGCGCCCCCGAGTGCTGAGGCGGTGGTCGACCACCTGCTCGGGATCCTTGGGTCGGTGGCCGCCGATCCCGAGCTCAGCGCGTCGGCCCTCCGGGTCTCCTCCGGTGAGGACCGGCGCCGGCTCGTCGAGTGGAACGCCACCGAGACGCAGCGCCCCTTCGCCACGTTGGGCGAGCTCGTCGAGGCCCAGGCGGAACGGACGCCGACGGCGGCGGCGGTGTCGGACCGCGAACAGACCTTCACCTACCGGGAGCTCCTCACCCGAGCGGAGCGGACGGCCCGGCGCCTCCAGGCGGCCGGCCTCGGCCCCGGAGACGTCATCGCCTTTTGTGCCGAGCCGAGCGCTGTCCTCGTCGCCGATGTGCTCGGCACCCTTCATGCCGGCGCGGCCTACCTCCTGCTCGATCCCACGCGCCCGGACGACGAGCTCGATCACATGGTGACGGAGGCGGCGGCGTCGGCGGTCTACGCGGGGCCCCACCACGCCGGACGCCTGGCCGGTCAGACCACTCCGCTCCTGACGCTGGCCGACACCGCCAACGGCTCGGCCGATCTGCCGATCCGGGTGGGCGCGGACGCCGACCCGACGTTGTGTGTGCAGTTCGGGGTGGGCGAGCGACCGGTCGCGACAGCAATCCACCATGGGGCCGCCGCGAACTGCGCGGCCGCGCTCGCCGACCAGCTCGGGATCACGTCCTCCGACACGGTCCTGGTGCTCCCCGGGACCCTCTACCGGGCCGCCTCCTTCGAGCTCTGGTTGGGGCTCCACGTGGGGGCGAGGGTCGTGCTGGCCGGACGCGCCGACGCCGCCGACGGCCGCGCCTTGAGCCGACTCATCTCGCAAGAGCGCGTGTCCTTCGTGCACGCGTCACCGGCCGAATGGGCGACGGTGCTCGAGACCGGGCTCCGGCCGGCCCGCGGGCTCGTCGCCTTGAGCGGCGGGGGAACGCTCGACGGCGACCTTGCGGAGCGGATCCTCACCCGGGCGCGGGTGCTCTACCACGGGTATGGCTCCCCGGAGACCTCGGGCTACGCACTGGTGGGACGGGTCGACCCGGGGCGCCCGGTGACCGTCGGCCGACCGATCGCCAACATGCGCGCGCACGTGGTCAACCGTGACCTCCAGCCGGTCTCGATTGGCATCGTGGGCCAACTGGTTCTGGCCGGCACGGGGATCGCTCGCCCCGCACAGGGCCGTGGGGCCCTGCCCGTCGTCGGGTTCTGCGAAGAGCCGGACGGCACGGGACCTGCGTTCGCGACGAGCCAACGGGCCCGTTGGCGGGTCGACGGTCGGATCGAAATTCCTTAGCGGTTCCGGACCGAAGGTCCAGGCGTGCTCTTGGTGAACTTCATCTTCCGAGGTCCCGGTAGCGCTTCTCGGTGGCCGCCTTCTGGGGGCGCCACACGTCCTCGTTCTCCTCGTACCAACGGATCGTCTGGGCCAATCCCTCGGCCATGTCGGTGTACCGGGGCCGCCATCCGAGCTCGGCCTCCAGCTTGCTCGGGTCGACCGCGTACCGCAGGTCGTGACCGGGTCGGTCGTCGACCTCGTCGTACCAGTCCGCCGGGCGCCCCATCAACTGGAGGATGAGTTCGAGGACCTCACGGTTGCTGCGCTCCCCGTGGGCCCCGATCATGTACGTCTCGCCCAGGCGCCCGGATTCGAGGATGGCCAGGAGCGCGTCGTTGTGGTCGTCGACGTGGATCCAGTCCCGGACATTGCGGCCGCGCCCATACAGCTTCGGCTTGCTCCCCTCCAAGATGTTGGTGATCTGTCGCGGGACGAACTTCTCGACGTGTTGATACGGGCCGTAGTTGTTGGAGCAGTTGGAGATGGTCGATCGCACCCCGAAGGACCGGACCCAGGCCCGGACCATCAGATCGGCCCCCGCCTTGGTGGACGAGTAGGGACTGGACGGGTTGTAGGAGGTTCCCTCGGAGAACTTGGAGGGGTCGTCCAGCTCGAGATCACCGAAGACCTCGTCGGTCGAGACGTGGTGGAGGTGCTTGCCGTGGGCGCGGACGGCTTCGAGCACGGTATAGGTGCCCACCAGGTTCGTCTCCACGAACGGCCACGGCCCGGCGAGGGAGTTGTCGTTGTGCGACTCGGCCGCGAAGTGCACGACGACGTCCGCCGCCGCGACCAGCCGATCGACGAGCGCGGCGTCGGTGACGTTGCCCCGCACGAACTCGATGTCCTCGCAGACCGGGGACAGGTTGGCCTCATTCCCGGCATAGGTCAGCAGGTCGAGGACCGTGACCCGCCACTGCGGACGATGGGCCACGACCCGGTGGACGAAGTTCGAACCGATGAAGCCGGCGCCACCGGTGACCAGCAGGTCCACGGCCCGGCCGTCGGACGCCGGCGGGCCGGTCACCACGAGCTCCGAACGCCGACGGCGCCACGGGCGGGAGGTTCGAGGGGATTCGACACCCGGTGGCCGTCGCTCACTAGCCGTCGAGAGAGCGCTTGGGCAGATCGAGCGCGCTGAGCCAGCGATCCTGCCACGCATCGAACGAGTACGAGCTCTCGACCACCTCTCGGGCCCGCTGGCCGCCGACCCGGCGCTCGCCGGCCGACGCGTGCAGCACCGCGGTCAGCTGGTCGATCCATTCCGCCTCGTCGGTCGCCGGGCGACCCCCGAGGGCCGTGGTCACGGTCTCGTTGGTGCCCACCGGGGATGCCACGAAGGGCAGGCCGGCGGCACCGTACTGCAGCAGCTTGTAGGCGGACTTCCCGGCGCTGAAGCGGTCGTCGGTGAGCGGACCCAGTCCCACGTCGAACTCGGCCAGCTGTTGCTCGGCCCGGCCCTCGCGCCATTGGACGCGATCGGTCATGGACTCGAGCGGACCCTCCAACCGTGCCCCGGCGTCACCGATGATGGTCAGACGAGCCCCGGTCTTTCCGTGCACCGCCAGGAGGGCTCCTTCGATCGCCCGTAGGTAGTTCTCGCTGCTCGGCGATCCGATCCACACCAGCCGGGGCGGATCGCCGAGCTCGTAGTCGCCCTTCACCCGGTAGATCTGCGGTTCCACGCAACTCGGGATCACCACGACGTCGCGCGCGTACTGGCTGGACCAGTCGGCCAGATAGTCGTTCCCGGCGATCACCCGATCGGCGCGCTTTACGCTCCGCATGCACTTGTCCGCACTCGATCGAAGCAGGTTGCCAGGGTTGCTCGGACGCCCGGTGTCCCAGAGAAGTCCGTCATCGAAGTCGTAGACGCCGCATTCGGCCGAACCCAACAGCCGCTCCTCGAGACCGCCGTGCCCGAACGGACTGGCTTGGCGGAAGACGAGCAGCGTTCGCAGCTTCTGGCCGACCAGGCTCCGGACCGCCCGCTCGGCGGCGAGCGTCGCCATCGGCCGCGTGAGGAGGGTCTTCGGGGAGTTCACGTTGGTGCCGATGTAGGAGTAGACGGTGGCGTCGGGCACGAGCCGCTCGACCCATTCGAAGATGCGGACACGGGCGCCGGCGCCCCCGCGGCCGTAGGTGGCCACCGCGGTCAGTTCGCTCATGACGGGTGGATCCTCGTTTCCTCGACGGGCGAGAGGCAGGGCCGCGGTTCGGGGTGGCCCGCGCGGCTCTCCGAGCGCGATCGGCACACCCCGGGGGTCAGCGGCCTGCTCTCCCGAGCCCTCTGCCCCTGTTCGTCCCGAGGAGGCAAGATCGAGGAATGGCCGACCCACGTGACCTCGGTCGGGTGTTCGACGAGGTGCCCGAGATCTACGACCGGGTGCGACCGACCTACCCCGACGAGCTGTTCGCCGACCTCGTCGCCCTCACCGGTCTCGACGAGCGGTGCGCGGTGCTCGAGGTCGGGTGCGGCACCGGGCAGGCGACGCGCGCACTGGCGGCGCTCGGGTCCTCGGTGACCGCCGTCGAGGCCGGCGCCGGCCTGGCGGCAGTGGCGCGCCGTCGGCTCGCCGACTGCCCCAACGTGCGGATCGAAACGTCGAGGTTCGAGGACTGGGACGACGGCGGGCGGCGCTTCGATCTCCTCGTGGCGGCGTCCTCGTGGCACTGGGTCGACCCGTCGGTCGGCTGGCGCCACGCGCATGACGTGCTCCGACCGAAGGGGTGGATGGCGCTGCTCGGCAACGTGGTCGTCCGCCGGCCGGGTGAGCCGGAGGTGTACGCCGAGACCGCCGACCTCCACGAGCGCTACGCGCCGGGCAATCCGAGCTGGGGCCACCCGCCGACCGAGGACGAGGTCCGCGCGCAGCCGGTCGGGGACTGGGGATTGGTCACGAACCCCGAGAGTGGGTTCGGCCCGACCGTGGTCCGGTGGTACCCGACGGTCCAGTGGTTTGACGGGGACGGCTTCGCGGACCTGCTCCGGTCGACCTCGCTGTACCGGGCCATCGACCCGGGGGTCCGCGAGCCCCTCATCGACGCGGTCGCCGAGCGCATTCGCACGCGGATGGGCGATCGGGCGCCCCGCCGCTACCTGAGCGTCCTGCGTCTCGGGCCGCGCGAGTGACCGGGCCACCTAGGCGGGGACGGCCTTCGCGAGGGGAGCCACCGCGCCGGCCTCGGCGACGTCCTTCAGCGTCTGGGCGGCCCGCGGGAAGTCCCCACCGGTCACTGCCCAGGAGCCGTAGTCCCAGGTCACCGCGGCGAACAGGTGTTCTTTGTCTGCCCACCGGAGGAACTGGCTGACGTAGGTGGCGTTGTCGCCCCCGCCGGCGGCCGAGGTGGGCACGACGCCCCACTTGGCGATCATGAGGGGCTTGTGGTGCTGGAGCGAGAAGGTCGCGAACCAGTTCGGCCCGTAGGCGGAGGAGGCGAGCGTGGGCCACGACGTCCCGGACCCGGCCGAGGCCAGGTCGAAGGCGTCGGTGGCCACCACGTCGACGTACGCGTTGCCGGGGTAGAGGGCGGACGGCGGCACGGTGCCGGGGGCGCTGTCCCAGGCGAACTGGAACTGCTCTCCGGGCACGGCGCGCAGCGCGGTGACGATTTGGCGCCAATAGGCGACGTAGTCGGCCGCCGCCGCGTTGCTGGTGGCGCCCCACGGGAGGCCCGAGTCCTGTGGGTCCCAGCCGATCATGAGCACCGAGTTGGCCATCCCGTTCCCCACGAGCGTCGAGCCGAGCTGGGCGAAGTAGAGGTTGTAGGCGCCCGTTGCCCCGGCGGCGAGGCTGGTCCCGCCACCGGTCGGCAGCATCGGCACCCCCCAGATCATGCGAAAGCCCGAGCCGGTCCAGCGCTGCACGAACCAGATCGGGTCCGCGATGCTCCGCCAGCTGGCGCCGTCGATGTAGTCGAAGGCGAACGGCACCGGCGCGCCGGCATCCGCGCTGAAGGCGACAGCGGCCACCGGCGAGCCGGGCCCGGCGTAGACGCCGAGGGGCACGGTCACACCGACCGGGGCCGGCTTGGCCTTCGGGGTCGTTGCCTTGGGTGCGGTGGTCGGAGTCGGTCGCGTCGTCGCGCTCGGCGGCGGCGAGGCCTGCCGGGTCGTGCCGGTCGGCACTGCATTCTCGGAGACCACGAGGACGAGCAGCCAGACGGCCACCCCGAACGCGCCGAGAAGCCCGAGGGACGCCAGGATCCGGCTCGGCCGAAGCGCCCGGGTGACCCGGCGGCGGAAGCGGTCGAACCGCCGTCGGAAGGTCACGACGCACCTCCGGCGGGGACGAGGCTCCTGACCGGAGCCTCGACGGCCGCGGCGCCGCGGGGGGGCGGCCGGGGGATCGCGATCGCGAGCAGGCACCAGAGCACCTGGGGCATGCCGCCGTTCGACAGGAACGGCCAGATGAGGTTCATGGCCAGCATGGCCACGACGGCGACGAGCACCGCGCGGCCGATGGCCCGGTCGAAGGGGTCCTCGGCTCGGGCCGCCTCCCGGCTCTTGCGCACCATCGCCCAGGCGAGCCCACCAAACAGGACGAGAAGCGGGAAGCCGCCCTCCATGAGATAGGTGAGGTACTGGGACTCGGTGTAGGGCCAGTGGATCGAGGGCGGGAGCACCGCCCCGTACCCGGTCATCGGCCGGGCCTCCACCGCCGGGATGTACTGGGTGGTCCAGACCTGCCACCGGAAGTCGAGGGTCTGGGGCACCCCGGCGTGGCGCGACGAGCCGGCGGTCGAGGAGAACTCCTGGTTAAGCCGGGGCACGAGGAACGGTGCCGCCACGAGGGCGCCCACCACCAAGGCCGCCGCGCCGTAGCGCAGCGCCTTGCGCTCGTACCCGTACTGGCGGGCGAGCACCACCAGGCCAATCACGAGCAGGACGATGGCCGAGATCTCTACGGTGACGAGGATCCCGATCAGGGCGCACATCCCGACAACGAGGGCGCCGCGTCGGTGGCGGCCGATGGCGCCGGCAAACACCAACGCGCAGAGGACGAGGAGCAAGGGAAGCAGGTAGCCGGCGAGGGCCGCCCAGTTGTCGAAGGGGCCGGTGGCCCGGCTCCCCGGGCCCTGGTGGACGATCGAGGCGCTGGCCGACAGACCGCCCGTGATGGTGTTGACGAACCGGACGATCGGCCCGACGCGCAGTTCCTGGAGGAACGCCAAGAGCGCGACCGGGACGGCGGCGCCCAGCAACACCCCCACCGCCGTCTTGCGCTCGGTGTGGGTCCGGAGCGAGACCCGAACGGCCCGGTAGAGAAGGAAGAACTGGAGCTGGCCGATCGTGGTGGCCCAGGCGTTGATCGAGAGGCTCTGGTGAAGGGTCACCGCGTCGAACACCCCGAAGGCCGCCCACGCGAGTCCGTAGGCGAGCAGGAGCCAGTCGAGGCTCGACCACGGGACCGCCTCACAACGGCGTACCGAGGCGAGGACGGTCACGCCCACCACGCCGACCAGGACTTCGGAGAGGCGCACGTGGGCGACGGGGACGCCGGGGGCGAGGCCCGAGAGGATCGGCATCGTCGTGACGAGCACGAGTCCACCGACGACCGGCCGCAGGAGCACGGCCACCACGAGGCCGACACCGAGGACGGCCGCCACGGCGAGGTCCGGCTTGCGCACCGACAGGTCCCCGAGGACCAACGCGAGCACGACCGCCACCGAGCCGAGCAAGAGCGGCCGCGGCCGCTCCGCGAACCACCCGCGCTCGGCGTCGCCGAACTTCAGCCTCCTCGGCGGTCGCGTGAGGAGTGCGGCGTCGCCCGGCTCAGCCCACACGGTCCGACACTCGACTCCGGAACCGGCGGGTGACGAGCACCGCCCAGACCGGGGCCCGGCCCATCATCCGGAGCCGCTCGGCCGCTGCCAGGACGTCGCGTTGGCGCGTGCCCTCGTGAGAGACGAGCACGGTCGGCCCCGTGCCGCGGGTGAGGTCGACCACGCCGGTCGCGAACGCCGGGCTGATCTGCACCGCAGGCCCGTCCGCCGGCCAACAGGGGCGCAGCCCGCGGGCGAGCTCCATCGTCGGCCCCGTGTCAGAGACCGAGATCGGGACCACCGTGAGGGGGCCGCGCGACCGCGCGCTGTCGGAGAGGACCCGGGCCAGCTCGGGGAAGGAGAGGTCGGCCGGGACCAGGGCGGCCCGGCAGCCGGACGCCGTGGCCAGGGTCGGGGCGTCGTCGATTCGGGGGTCCGCACGCTCGGCCGCGAGGACGAGGATCAGCCCGACCACGAGGCCGAGGAACCCGCCGAACACGATCCCGTACTTGTGCAGCGTGCCCTGCAGGTGGGCAGCGCTCGGGACGCTCACGATCGCGACAGAACCCGCCCCGATTGCCGGGGTGACGGGCGTGCTGCTCGCGACCGCGTGGGCGACGGCTTCGGCGCCGGCCACCGCCCTCGACGCGCTGGGGGCGGAGTAGTTGATGAGCAGGATCGAGGTGCCGTTCTCGACGGTGACACTCAGGGCGTGTCCCACCGCGGAGGTCGAGGTGTTGAGGCTGCCGGCCGCGGCCGAGAGGATCGACTGGTCTTTCGGGATTAGCGCGGCGTAGGTGGTCGCCAGGGCCAGCGCGTCGTTGGCGCTGCCCGGACCGCTTCGCCCCGACCCCGACTGCACGACCACGGTCGCCTGGGCACTGAAGGAAGTGGCGGCGTGCACGCCGGCGAACCACCCACCCGCCGAACCGGCCACGAGCGCGGCGGCGAGGAGCCAGCTGCGCCGCAGGAGGCCGCGGGGGAAGTGCCGGCGCACCGGGGTGAGCGCGGGCGCGGCGGGGACGGCCTGTGTCGCGGCGGGGACGGCCTGTGTCGCCGCGGGGACGGCCGGGGCCGGCATCACGATCGCGTTCGGGGTGCTCGCCTGGAAGTGGTGGGCCGTCGAAGCGGCGCCAGTGGGGACCACCGCCTCGGCCGGGCGGGGGGCCGTCGCAGTGGCCGGCCGGGGGGCCGGCTCGGTGGGCTGCACGGGAACAGAGGCCGAGGGTGTGTACGGGGTCCCGGGCTCGGCGGACGGGCGGTTCCATTCGGGCAGCGCGGGTACGTCGGCGTCGTAGGCCGGGAACGCCACACTCGGGGCCGGATCGATCAGGGTCTCGGGCCCGGGCGGCGGTCGCAGGCCGCCGGCGGGCTGGTCGTCCCACAGGAGCGAGTACACGCAGGCGGGTGCGCCGCGCTGGGCGCACGTGCTCTCGACGAGCGAGGCCTTCACGCCGCACACCTGGCCGGCCACCTCGCCGAGCATGGTCTTCACCAGCTCGCAGGCGGCCTCTGGGCGGATCTTGTCGGGCCGTGACCGCAGGACCACACAGCCCGGCCGGGTCCGGACGATCTCGAAGGTGATCCCGTAGGTGGCGAGCAAGGGCCGCGCGTCGGCGAGGACGTCGGCCACCTGGGGGCGCTGGTCACCGGCCCGTGCCGCGAGGAGCGGGTGCTCGGCCAGCTGACGGCCGGCGCTGCGGGCCTCCTCGGGGGAGAGGCCGCTGTTCGGGGGGACGGGGAGGGTCATGGCTGGCCGGCCTCGGCGGCCCGGTGTCGGGCGCTCTTGCGTCGGTACATCTCACGATCTGCCCGCACGAGGAGCGTGGTCGGGTCCTCGCTGCGAGGGTCAGCGGCCACCCACCCGATCGACGCGCTCACGGCCAGGGTCTGCCCGCGCACTTGGTAGGGCGCAGTGAGCGTCTTTCGGATACGCGAGATGACCATCTCGATCTCACCGGGGTCGTCCGAGGCGGCGTGGGCCACGACGAACTCGTCGCCGCCGAGCCGGGCGACGATGTCGCTCGAGCGGACCGCGCCCTGGATCCGGCGACCGACCGCGACGAGCACCTCGTCGCCGACGTCGTGGCCGTAGCGGTCGTTGATCATTTTGAAGTCATCGAGGTCCAAGAACACAAGCGCGATCGACCCTCCGCGGGTGCGGAACTGGAGCAGGACGCGGCGCAGGTAGTCGAGGAGCAGGTAACGGTTGGCCAGGCCCGTCAGCGGGTCATGGAGGGCGAGGTGCATCAACCACGCTTCCTCCTCGAGCTGGGAGGTGACGTCGCGCATCACCAGCAACGCGCCGGTCGACCCGTCTTCGAGATCGAACGGCTTGGCCGAGGCGACCAGGTGGCGGCGGTCCTCACCGGCGAGCTGGAGCTGCTCGGAGCGCACGACCGTGCCGTTCAGGGCCCGGCTCATGGGGTGGTGGGGCTGGGACAGCGCGGATCCGTCGGAGCTGCAGAGTGCGGGGGAATAGGGGAAGGGCAGGCCGACGAGGTCCTCGTCGGTCGGAAGCCCCTGCAGGGCCCGGGCCTCGCGGTTCGCGACCAGGACGGTGCCGTCGGCGTCGCACACGACGATCCCCTCGTCGAGCGCGTCGAGCAACACCGACAGCGTGGTGCCGGACCCGACCGCGTTGCCGCCGACCGCCTCTCGGAGGAGTGCGACGTGGCAGTCACCGACGGCCCGGCTCGTGAGGCGGGCGCCGCTCACCTGGACCGCCAGCGACTCGCCGTCGACGTGGTCGAGGTCGAGGCGTCGACCGGGGAAGGGGGTGTCGAGGAGTGACGCGGCGTCGGCAACCTGACCGCCGGCGGGGTGGAGGATCTCGGTGATGTCCTTGCCGAGGATCTCCTCGGGAAGGAGCCCGCTCAGGTCCCCGACCGCCGCGTTCGCGAACACGATCGTCCCGTCGTCGCGGGTGACCACCAGGCCGTCGGGGAGGCCCTCGACGACCTCGTCCAGGAGACCGACGCCGGGAGCCGGCGAGGGCGCCCCGGTCACAGGCCCGACGGCGTCGGCGTCGTCGGCGGAGGCGTCGATGATCGGGATCTCGGGAGTGGGGGTCGCCGGAGCCGACGCCACGTGGTCGCCGACGGCATAGAAGCCGGGGCCCGAGAGGACCGCGTGGCCGTTCGCGACCTGGTCGCCCAGTGCCTGGGTCAGGCGAAGGAGGCCGAGCCGCTGCTCCTCGTCCAGCTCGGGCAGCCAGGTGTCGACGACCCCGAGCAGACCGCACCATTCGGCCCCGGCCCGGATCGGAACGGCGACGCACGCCAGCGAGTCGTCGGCCGACTCGTCCTCACCCAGGATCTCGGCGTTCCAGAACGGCTCGTTGCCGTGGGCGCCGGGACGCTCGAGGCACGACCGGGCCAGCAGCGTCACCCGCTCACCGACACCGGCCGGGCCGGGCGCCGCCAGCTCGAAACGGACATCTCCCCTGGTCGAGACCACAAAAGCGCCCATGCCCATGCACAGATCGCGGGCCAGACGGACGGTCTGAAGGGTCTGGTCCTCGACGAGATCCATGGGGCGAAACACTACGGGTCACCGGTCCCACGAACGTCTTTCGAGTGTCCCTTCGTGACGCCTCAGAACAGGCCTTTCCCGGGGGACGTCGGGTGGACGGGCCGTTCTTAGGGTTCCCCCAATGTTCGTGTCCTACGTCCTGCGGGTGCGGCCCGAGGGCCTGAAGGAGGGTCGCTTCGCGGGCGAAGTCGAGGCGGTGGTCACCGGCCAGCGCTTCGCAATGCGCTCGGTGGACGAGCTCCTGGCCATCGTGCTCGAGACCGCGGGTGAGGAGGCGGCCGTCCTGAAGACTGCCCGCTCCAAACGGGCGGCTGAGCGGTGAGCACCCCCACGATCCCCCAGCAGAGGCTGTCGGCGACCGGGGTCCTCACGGTCGTCTCTTCGAGCCCGCCGCGCCGCGCCGTCCTGACTCTCCCCGTCGAGCAGATCGCCACCCGGCCCGGGTGGACCTGGCTCGCCGCGAGCGACGGGCTCGTCGCGCTCCTGGTGTTCCTGGTCGCGAGCAACCTCCTGCCGAGCCTCGCGCCAGAACGCGCCTCGCTCGCCACCAACCTCGCGTTCGTCGGCATCTCGTGGTGCGCGCTCGCAGCCGGTGTCTTTGCGAAGCGCGTGTACCCGAAGGCGCGCCGTCACATCGCTCCGCGCCCCGCCGACGACCTGGTCGACCTGGAGGCCGCCGTCGCCATGGGGGCGCTCGCCTCCCTGGGGCTCGCCGCGCTCGTCCCTGGGCTTCTCACCGGACCGCTGCAGCCCGAGGCCGTCCTCGCGGCCTTCGCCGGATGCGCGATCGCACTTCCCCTGGCCCGCGCCGCGGTCATCGGCGCGCGGGGGCGCAGCTCCACCCGACCCGTGCGCGTCGTGGTGCTCGGGACCGGGACCATCGCCTCGGACGTTGCGGCGCGACTTTCGCGCTCGCGCCATGTGGAACTGGTCGGCTTCGTCGACGACGATCCGGTCGACGGGCATCCGGTCCTCGGCGACCTGGCCTCGCTTCCGGCCATCTGTCGGCTCGGTGCCATCGACCGCGTGGTCGTCGCCTTCAGCCGCTCGCACCCGGCCCGCACCACCGACCTGCTCCGCTCGCTCGTCGGGACCGTGGCCGTCGACGTCGTCCCGCGCTACTTCGAGCTCACCGGATGGGAGGCGAGCTTCCAGGACTTGGACGGCCTCGCAGTCATCAGCCTCGACGGCGGCAGTCCGGGCCCTGTTGGGCGTTTCGTCAAGCGCGCGTTCGACCTCGTGGGGGCGGCGGCCGCCCTGGTCGTGGTCGCCCCGATCCTCCTCGCGTCGGTCGTCGCGGTGAAGGCCACCTCCCCGGGCCCCGTCCTGTTCCGCCAGGAGCGGCTCGGACGCGACCGCCGGCGGTTCGAGATCCTGAAGCTCCGGACCATGCGCCAGCCGGGCCCGAGCGAGAGCGCGCTTGGCGACCGGAACATGCCACGCCCCCTGGCCCACCTCCCCGAGGTCGAGCAGCGGGTCACCGCGGTCGGCCGGCTGTTGCGCCGCCTCGGCGTCGACGAGCTGCCACAGCTGATCAACGTCCTGCGGGGCGAGATGTCGCTCGTCGGGCCGCGGCCCTTCGTCCCCGAGGAGTGCTCGGTCCTTCCCGAATGGGTCGGCCGGCGCTTCGAGATCCGACCGGGTCTCACTGGCCTGTGGCAGGTGTGCGGCCAGCACGACCTCCGGTTCGAAGAGTTGTGCCGCCTGGACTGCCAGTACGTGGCGAGCTGGTCATTCGCCGGCGACATCCGGATCCTCGCCCGGACGCCCGGTCGGCTCCTCCGGGGCGGGGGCGGAGCGTCGGCCCGTTGAACACCTGGTGGGCGCCGAGCCTCGCCGTCGTCGTTGCCACTCGAGGACGACCCGAGAACCTCCCCGGCCCTGCCAACCCGCCGATCGACGTCGAACCGGTGGCGCTCGACGACCCGGTGTCGGCCTGATGCCCGACGAGGGGCCGCCAAGGGCACCGGCGGTGCTCGACACCCGCGCGCGGCGCACCCGGGGGCTCTGGCCGCTCGCACTCGCGCTCGCGGTGTTCACCACCGCCGCGGTGGCCGTGCCACTCGGGTCGGCCGGCGCGCAGACCCACTCGGTCGTTCTCATGGGCGATTCGCTCCTCGCCGAGGCGGCGGGTGACATCACCACCTCGCTCGAGGCCCAGGGCGACACGGTCGACGCGTCGGCGGCCGTCCCGGGCGCCGGGCTGCTCGACACGGGGATCAGCTGGCTCTCGACCGCCCGATCCCTTGTGGCGAAAGACGATCCGGACGTAGTGGTCGTGGAATACGTCGGGAACTACGGGTACTTCGGCGGCATCAAAGGCGTGTCGGTCTACACGCGTGCCTTCTACCGGCGGTGGGCCGCGGCGGCCCAGCGGCTGGAGGACGTCCTCACCTCGCGCGGCGCCACTGTCTACTGGGTGATCGGGCCGCCTGTGGACTCGCCGACCGTGCCGAAGGCGGAGTCCGGCATCGTCGTCTTCGACCGCGCCTACGCGAACCTGCACGCGCCCCACACCGTCTCGGGCCGGCCGCCGCTCATCGACGTGACCCCGGCGGTCACCGGGGGGACCGGGACATACGAGGAGTCCATCCCCAACCCGGCCGGGGGCGTGGTGCAGGTGCGCCAGCGAGACGGCGTCCACTTCACCGCGTACGGCGCCTCGCTGTTCGCCGGCGCGATCGTGAGCGCCGTCGGCTGAGGCCGGCTGACTCGCTATTCGGCCCCGTCGGGCCGGAGCGACTCGCGGGCCCGGACGATGGCGCGCGACGGGGGCACGCCCAGGTCGGCCAGCATCCGCTCGGCCCGCTCCAGGGTCGCGAGCGCCCGGCGCCGGTTGCCCGATCGGGCGAGGAGCTCGGCGGCCCGCAGGTAGTGGTGCTCCTCGTAGGGGTCGGCGTCGATGAGCCGGTCGAGGAGGGCGAGCGCCTCTTGGAGGTGCTCGCGGGTCACCGCCTCCTCGAGCAACAGGTCGAGCAGCTGGATGTACAACCGGACGTAGGACTCGCGGTGGCCGGCCGCCCAGTCGGCGTAGCGGTCGCCCGGGAGCAGCTCGCCGCGGTAGAGCACGAGGGCCTCGCGGGCCAGCCGGGCCGCCTCCTCGGGCGGGGTGTCGCGACGGACGGCTTGTTCGCCCAGCTGTCGGAACTGGGCGACGTCGGTCACCGCGTCGCCGGCCAGCCGGATGAAGTTGTCGTCCCGCTCGAGCAGGTCGCCGCTCGCGGCGCGGACCCGCCACAGCACGTTGCGCAACCGCCTCGTCCCGACCCCCGGCGCCGCGTCGGGCCAGAGCAGCTCGACCAGCTCCTCGACGGGGAGTTTCTCGTGGAGGGCGACGATCTTCAGTCCCTGGGCGGCGAGCGAGAGGGGCAGCGACACCGGTTCGCCGAACCGTCGGACCGAGAACGAGCCGAGCAGCGTGATCTCCCAGGGCGGGTGGTCGACCCGGGAGACCGGGGCGGTCACCAGCATGGCCGGCGGCGACGCGGCGGCCTCCGCCATCGAGCGCAGCGCGGCCTCCCCGAACTCCTCGGCCGAGGGCACGAGGGCGAGCTCCCGGCGGGCGAGCGTCACCCACCCGGGGGCCCCGAGCCGCTCGAACGCCGCGCACGCGGCCTGGAGGTGCCCCTCCGCCTCGTCGACCTGGCCGCCCTCGGCGAGCCGCACCCCCCAGGCCAGCTCGACCCGGGCGGCGAGCAGGGGCTGTCGGGCCATTGCGTCGCGGGCATTGGCGAGCAGGTCGGTCGCGTCGGTGACGTCGTCAGTGGCGATCCCCGCGACCCACTCGGCCCACCCCGGCGGCACCGCCCCCGCCCCCCGGGCCTTGGCCACGGTGTCGAGCAGGGGCGCGGCCAGCTGGCGGCGGCGGCCGAGCAGCATGATCTCGGCGGCCGCCGGGGCGAAGGCGGCCCGGATCGTGTCGTGGTGGGGCCGGGCCGCCCGCTGGCCGACCTGGGGCACCGCGTCGTCGTCGGCGGCGCCGAGCCAGGCGAAGGCAGAGCTCGACCGGCCCCGTTGGAGCTCGAGGTTGGCCAGCATGGTGAGGGTCTGGACCCGGGGGGCCCGGCCGACCTCGCCGGCCAGCCCGAAGAGCCGGGCCGCCACCTCGAAGCCGGCGTCGTAGGAGCCGTGGCCGGCGTCGGACTCGGCGAGCACGCCGAACGCCCGGGCCGAAAGGGTGTGCTGCTCGCAGCGCTCGGCCAGCTCGGCGGCGGCGCCAGCGTCCCTCGCCGCCTCGGCGAGATCGCCCTGGGCGAGGGACACGGTCGCCCGGATGAGCGACGGCACGGCGACGAGGGCGCGGTCGCCGACGGTGTCGGCGCAGTCCTCGACCCACTGGGCCCACCGCAGGGCCTGTTCGACGTGGCCCTGGTGGACGAGGCTGTCGCCGATCACGAGGGCGAGCTGCGGCGAAGCCGGGAACTCCTGGGTCTGGCCGATGAGCAGCGAGGTGACCGCGATGAGGTCGATGTCGGTCCGGGCGCTCGCGCTGCCCTCGAACACGTGCGCCGCGCCGAGGGCGGCGGCGGCCAGGGCCTCGGCGTGGCTGCTGACCGTGCGGGCGAGGCGGACGGCCCGCTGGGACACCTCGGCCGAGTCGTCCGAGGTCCCCCCGAGCAGCTGGCAGGCGACCGCGTCGACGAGCATCAGCACGGCCCGGTAGGCCGCGTCGCCCTCGCACTGGGCGGCGGCCTCGCGCATCGCGGCGGCGACGGCGGGGGAGAGGTCGCCGGCCATCTCGGTGCGGGCCCGCTGGTAGGTGATCTCACAGGCGACCCGCTCTGACACGGCGAAGTCCCCGGCCCTGGCGACGCACACGCGTGCCCGGCCCACCTCACCGACGCTCATCCAGAGCGCGGCGGCCCGGGCGAGGTGGCGAGCGCTGGCGTCATCGGTGGGCCCGTAGTCGGCGGCCATCTCCTCGTGGTGGGCCGCCGCCGTCGAATCGCCCCGGTCGAGCGCGATGCGCGAGCTCTGGGTGAAGAGGCGGGCGACGGTCTCGTCGCGGCGCACGGTGTGCTGCGAGGCATGGAACGCGCTCCGCTCGACTTGTCCGCGGGTCGCGAAGGCGCGGGAGATCGCGGCGTGCGCTCGGGAGCGCAGCTCCTTCGGCACCGACCAGAACGCGCTGGCCCGAACGAGCGGGTGCGCGAAGTCGAGGCGTTCTCCGCGCAGCACGACGATCCCGGCCTTCTGCGCGGGGCGCAGCACCTCGAGGCGCAGCCCGAGGTCCTCCAGCGTCGCCTCGAGGACCGAAACTGGGAGGCGCCCGGCCGACGCGGCGGCGAGTGCGTAGCGGATGTCCTCGGCCAGTCCCGTGAGGCGCTGGCCGAACGCGCCGACGAGCGAGTGGCCGAGCGGGATCGGCTCGGGCAACGGCCGCCATCCCTGCAGCTGTTCCTCGGAGAGACGGTGGCACGCGTCGATCAGTGCGCTCGGGTTGCCGCCGGTCGCGTTCAACAGCGCGGTCAAGACACCCTCGGCGGGCAACTCGCCGAAGTGCTGGGTCAGCAGCGTCGCCGCCTGGGCCGGGTTGAGACCCTCGAGCCGGTGCTCGGGGATCGTGACGTCGAGCTCCGGCGACGCGATGTGCGGGGTGTCGCGCCATGCCAGCACGAGCGCCACGGGGAGGTCGCCGGGCTCGGCGGTCACCGCCTGGCTCATCACGTTGGGGAACCAGGCGGGCAACAGGTGGCAGTCGTCGACCGCGATGAGGAGGGGGAGCTGGGCCTCGTCGAACAGCGTCCGCACCGCCCGCCCCGCCGCCTCGATCCCGGCCGCCATCTGGGCGGGCGTGAGCTCGCCCGGGCCGGCCGCACTCGGGGCGGGGAGCGGCGCCTGGCTCAGGAGCTCGATCACCGGCTGCGGCCACTCGCGGGGGAGGCCGTGCTGGTCATCGACCGCGGCCCCGCGGAGGCGCACCACGCCGAAGTCGCTCGCCCGCGCGACCGTCGCCTCGATCAGAGCGCTCTTGCCGACCCCGGGCTCGCCCCGCAGCACCACCGCGCTGCCCGACCCGGCCCGGGCCTTCCACAAGATGTGGTCGAGGTGGGCGAGCTCGCGGTTCCGGGCCACCAGGCCGCCGGTGTGCTCGACCTTGGGCTCGAGCCGCTCCCGTCCGGCACCGACCTCGGCGGGGTGACGCGGGCGCGTGTCCTCGAGCCGGTCGCCCTCGTTCGACCGTTCCGCCTGCCGCTCGGTTTCCGAGGGCAGATCCGTTCTTCCCACGCCCCGTCTCATCGTCAAAGGTGCAGGGAAGTGCCCCGAACACCGGGCCGCGCGCCGACAGCGGCCCCGCCGCACCGGGTCGGCCCGATTGGCGGTGACGGGTGTCCCTGGTGGGGCGAGCCTACCGGCGGACCTCGGAATTTAGCGGCATACCCGGGCGCGACAGGGTCCCGACAGGCACCGCACGGCGGACGTCAGGGGCGCCGTGCGGTGAAGACGTGGAACGCGAAGGGCACCTCATAGGTGCCGTCCTCGCTCTCGAACGGGGCGAGCTGCGCCTCCATCGCCGCCGCCGCGGCCGCCCGCTCGGCCTCGGCGACCCCGGCCAGCCCCTGGGCGTCGTCGCGGAACAGGGCGTCGCGCTTCACGACCGAGGTGCGCTCATAGGGATGGCGCTCGACCGACGCCCACCCCGCCGCCTCGAGCAGCCCGGTCACCCGGGCGGCGTCGCCCATCGTGAAGGGCCCGATCGGTGCGGCACCCGGCGGGGGCGGGGGCGGGGGCGGCAGGTAGCGCGACAGCGCCGGCATCACGCACCAGGGGTTGGCCTCGACCCCCTGCCAGCAGACGAACGCCAGTCGCCCTCCGGCGACAACCTGGTCGGCGACGTTGGCGAAGGCCGCCACCGGGTCCTCGAAGAACATCACACCGAACTGGCTCGTGGCGGCGTCGAAGGGAGCACCGTCGAACCGGTCGACCTGCGCGTCGGCCACGGTGAACGACGCGGCGGTCCGGCCGTCGCGTCGAGCGCGCTCGCGGGCGAGGTCCACCAGCGGGGCCGAGAGATCCGCGCCGACGGCGCGCCCGCCCGGCGTGACGGCGTCGGCGACCGCGAAGGTGAGGCCGCCGCCCCCGCAGCCGATGTCGAGGACCGCTTCGCCCGGCCGCGGGGCCAGGTGGACCAGCACGACGTCGGTTACGAGCGCGGTCAGCTCCTCGCGCTGCAGCCAGGTGGCCACCCAGTCGGGGTCGTTCCAGCGCCGCCGCTCGGCCGCGTTGGGCGCTGTGTCGCCCGACACCGGGCCGTCGGGGGATCAGGCGGCGGCGCTGAGGCGCGCGCCGCTGCCGGCGTCGAACACGTGGACGGCGGCCGGATCGGCCCGGAGCTTGATGGTCTCGCCGATCGAGGGCCGGGGCCGCCCCACGTCCTGGCGCACCACCACCCGGGTCTCACCGACCCGGCACACGACGTGCACGTCGGCGCCGAGGAGCTCGACGATGCTGACGGTGGCGGCGAGCGTGCCGTCCGGGTCGATCGACAGCGACTCGGGTCGGCAGCCCACGAACACCTTGGCGGCCCGGTCGACCTCGATCCGGCCAGGCACGGGCACGCTGCCGGTCTCGACCCGCACGGCGCGCACCCCCACCGTCGGGTCGAACTCGCCGGGCAGCAGATTCATCCCGGGGCTGCCGATGAACCCGGCCACGAAGAGGTTGGCCGGGGTCTCATAGATGTCCTGGGGCGGGGCCACCTGTTGGAGCACCCCGTCGCTCATCACCGCGATCCGATGTCCCATGGTCATCGCCTCGACCTGGTCGTGGGTCACGTACAGCGTCGTGGTCCCGAGCCGCTGCTGGAGGGTGACGATGTCGGCCCGCGTCTGGGTGCGCAGGGTCGCGTCGAGGTTGGAGAGCGGCTCGTCCATGAGGAACGCCTGGGGCGACCGCACGATGGCGCGGGCGAGCGCCACGCGCTGGCGCTGGCCGCCCGAGAGCTGGCCGGGGCGACGATCGAGCAGTGCGCCGAGGCCGAGCGTCTCGGCCGTCTTCTGCACGAGCTCGGTCCGCTCGTTCTTCTCGACGTGACGCTGGCGCAGCGGGAACTCGATGTTCTTGGCCACGGACAGGTGCGGATAGAGGGCGTAGGACTGGAAGACCATCGCGACATCACGGTCTTTCGGTTCCACGTCGTTCACGACCCGCTCGCCGATCCGGATGGTGCCGTCGCTCACGTCCTCGAGGCCGGCCACCATGCGCAGCGCCGTCGTCTTCCCGCAGCCCGAGGGACCGAGGAGGACGAGCAGCTCCCCGTCGACCACCTCGAGGTCGAGGTGGTCGACCGCGACGACCTCGTCGAAACGCTTCGTGACGCCGTCAAATTGGAGCGCGGCCACCGGCTGCCCGCTTAACGGGTCATCGGGTCGTGCCGCCCCGGATGGTAGACGCGACGGTGTCGGCATCGTCCATCGTGGCGACGAGCCGACCGTAGGGGGCGCCGTCCAGCTCGACGACGACCGCCGATCCCTGGCCGTGCACCGCCGCGAAGTCCTTGCCGAAGCCGCCCCGCCGGGTGCCCACCGCGATCACCTTGGGAAGGCCGGTCCCGGGCGCCCGGACCCCGCGGAGCTCGGGCCACGCCGAGGGCACGACCCGTACGGCGCTCACCGCCGAGAGCGGAACCATGATGTCGCCGTGAAACCCCTCGAACTTCTCGATCGTGCTGAGGCGCATCACGAGCTCCACACCCCGGATCTCGAACGTCGCCACGGGGCCGGAGCGTAGCGGCTGCCCGCGGACAGCCCCGGGGCTGGACGACCACAGACTGGACGGGAGAAGGTGGGACGTGGCCGGAACCGCCCGCCCCGGATGGGCCCCCCCGCTCGAGGGCGCATGGATCGTCGACCTCGACGGCGTGATCTGGCTCGCCGGCGAACCGATCGACGGCGTCGCCGAGGCTGTGTCGTTGCTCCGCGCGCACGGCGCGCGCGTTGTCTTTGCCACCAACAACTCGGCGCCGACCATCGACGAGCTGCTGGCGCGGATGGACCGGGCGGGCATCCCGGCCGAGCCGGGTGACCTCATCACCTCGGCCCAGGCCGCAGCCTCGATGGTCCAGCCCGGCCAGTCGGTGCTGGCCCTCGCCGACGGGGGCGCCCGCGAGGCGCTCACCGCCCGCGGGGCCCGGCTGGTCGAAGACGGACAGCCCGACGTCGTGCTGGTCGGCTGGACCCACGACTTCACCTTTGCGCGCCTTGCCCAGGCCGCGACGGCCGTGCGGCGCGGGGCGCGCCTCATCGGCACGAACGAAGACCCCACCCATCCCACCCCCGACGGGTTGCTCCCCGGGTCCGGAGCCCTGCTGGCGGCGGTGGTGACGGCGGCCGGAGCGAAGGCCGAGGTGGCCGGCAAGCCCTACCGGCCCATGACCGAGCTCATCGCCGCCCACCACCCCGACACCCGGGTCGTGGTGGGCGACCGGCCTTCGACCGACGGGCTGCTCGCCCGCAGCCTCCGGGCACCCTTCGCGCTGGTCCTCTCGGGGGTCACCGCCGCGGGCGATCCCGTCGACCCGCCGGCCGATGTCGTGGCGGACGACTTCTTGGGCCTCGTCAGGCTCGCCCGCGCGGGCGCCGCCTGATCGTCACGGAGCAGGGCTCGGCCGGCCGGACACTACGGTGGAGTGGTGACCAGCAACGAGAGCTGGCGGCGTTATCTGGACGCCACGACCGCCGTCGGCCAGGTCACCCTCGACCGGGCCCAGGAGATCGCGCGGGGACTCTTGTCCGACGACGAGCAGACCCGCACCCGGGCCCGGCGGGATCTCGAGGACCTCGGCCGGGCCAGCCGGCTCTTTGGGGGCCAGCTCGTCGCTCTTGCCCGCGACGAGCTCGGCCGCCAGCTCAAGCAGGTGGGCTCACTCGACGAGCTCTTTGACCGGATCGCCGACGTCCTCGGGGGCCCCGTCCGGGACCCGGCCCGGGACCCGTCGACCGAGGTCGGGCCGGCCGAGATGGCGCCCGTCGCCGACCACCCGGGGGCGTCGTCCGCAGCGGCGCGATCCCACCGGACCGCCGAGCCCGGCTCGAAGAAGGACTCGGGCAAGAAGAAGGGCGCGAAGGGGGCGAAGGGCGACAAGGAGCCGAAGTTCTCGGGCCAGAAGAAGAAGAACAAAAAGGACAAGAAGGACAAGAAGGCCGCCGCGAAGGGCGTCGTCGCGGAGGGCGCCGACACGATCGTGACCCTGCCTCGATCCTCGGACGCGGGTCGCTCCTGAGCCCCTCGCGCCGGCGCCTCGACACCGAGCTCGTCCGTCGGCGTCTGGTCGGCTCCCGAGAGCAGGCACTCGAGGCGGTCGCCAAGGGACGGGTGCTGGTCGCCGGCGCCCCGGCCGACAAGGCTTCCCGGCTCGTGTCGCCGGCCGATCCCGTCGTCCTGCTCGGACCGGGGCCCCGGTTCGTCTCGCGCGGAGGGGAGAAGCTCGACGCCGCGCTGGAGGGGTTCTCGCTCGACGTCGCCGGCCGGCGGGTCCTCGACGCCGGTGCCTCCACCGGGGGATTCGTGGACTGCCTGCTCCAGCGGGGGGCGTCCAGCGTGGTGGCGCTCGACGTCGGCCATGGGCAGCTCGACCTCCGGCTGCGCGGCGACCGGAGGGTCCTCGTGCTCGAGGGAGTCAACGTGCGCACCGCCGGGCCGGAACTCCTCGGCGACGCCGGCCCGGTCGACCTGCTCACTGCCGACCTCTCGTTCATCTCGTTGCGGACGGTCGCGGCCGCACTGGTCGGCCTGGTCCGCAACGGGGGTGACCTCGTCGTCCTCGTGAAGCCGCAGTTCGAGGCGGGGCGGGCCGAAGTGTCTCGGGGGAAGGGGATCGTGCGCGACGCCGACCAGTGGCGCCGGTCCCTCGTCGAGGTCGGCTCAGCACTGAGCTCGGCCGGAACCGGCATCATGGGGGCCATGGCGTCACCGATCCGGGGGACCGCTGGCAACGTCGAGTTCTTCCTGCACGCCCGGGCGGGCGGCGCGCCCACTCCGGAGCCCGTGCTACTCGACATGGTCCAGGCGGCCGTCGGGACCGTCCGGGGGGGCTGAGCGCCGTGGCGACCGTCGCCCTTCTCGCCAACCCGGCCAACGACGCCGCCGCCAAGCTCGCCGAGGACGCCGCCGCCTGGTTGCACGCCGAGGGCCACCGTGTCCGGACGCTCCTGCTCCAGCTGCCCGACACCGTGGTCGAAGACGGGACCGTGACCCCGTTGAGCTCGGTGCGTCTCTCGGGGGCCGACCTCGCCGTCAGCCTGGGCGGGGACGGAACCTTCCTGCGTCTGATCCCGCTCGCCCACGCATCGGGGGCGCCGATCCTCGGTGTCAACTTCGGCCATCTCGGCTACCTCCTCCAGGTCCAGCCGCCCGACCTCGAGGCCGCGCTCGGGCGGGCGCTCGACGGCGACGTCGTCCTGCAGGAGCGGGCGGTGCTCGAGGTGCGCACCGACGGAGGACAGATCCCGGTCGACGAGCGGGACCCCTCGGTCCTTCTCGCCGAGGGGGCGGAGGGGACCGTCCGCCACTGGCTGGCGCTCAACGAGGTGGTGGTCGAGCGCACCTACCCGGGACACACCGTGCGTTTCACCACCGAGATCGGGGGCCAGCCCTTCCTTCACTACCGCGCCGACGGCGTGCTCGTGGCCACCCCCACTGGCTCGACGGCCTACAACCTCTCGGCCGGCGGGCCGGTGCTCGCGCCCACGATGCGATCCCTCGTCATCACCCCGATCGCCGCCCACCTCGGCTTCGACCGCAGCGTGGTGCTGGACGCCGACCAGTCGGTGAAGGTGACCATTCAGGGGGTGCGCCCCGCGGTGGTGGTCATCGACGGCCGCACCCTCGCCCGGGTGCCCCCGGGCTCGTCGATCAGCTGTCGGACCGCGCCCGATCCCGTGCGTTTCGTCACGCTCGCCGACCAGGGGTTCGGGACGCTCTTGCGCAACACGCTCGCCGCCGAACGCGAACGCTGAGCGGCGGTGCTGGCCGAGCTCCGTGTCCGTCATCTTGGGGTGATCGAGGACGTCACCGTCGAGTTCGGCCCGGGGATGAACGCGCTCACCGGCGAGACCGGTGCGGGCAAGACGCTCCTCGTCGAGGCGCTCCAGCTCGTGCTCGGCCAGCGCGCCGAAGCCGGCCTCGTCCGGACCGGCGAGGACCAGGCCCTGGTCGAGGCCCGGTTCTTCGACGAGGGCGGGGAGGAGACGGTGGTCGCCCGGTCAGTGCCCGCGACCGGGCGCTCGCGGTGCTGGATCAACGGGAAGATGGCCCCGCTCGGGGCGCTGGCCGAGCTGGCCGAAGCGCTGGCCGACATCCACGGCCAGGGTGACCACCAGGCGTTGCTCCACACCGCGGCGCAGCGCCGCGCCCTGGACGTGTTCGGCGGCTTCGACCCCCGACCCGTCGACGAGCTGCGCCAGCGGGTGGCCGAGCTCGGGCGGCAGCTGTCGGGGCTCGGTGGCGACGCCGGAGAGCGGGCCCGCGAGCTCGATGTGCTCGCGCACCAGATCGGCGAGATCGAGCGCGCCGGCCTCGACGAGCCCGGCGAGGACGAGCGCCTGGCCGCCGAAGAGGACCGCCTGAGCGACCTGGCGGCCCACCGCGCCCGCGCGGCCGAGGCGCTAGCGGCGCTCGACGGCCGGGCCGACGACCCCGGGGCGCTGGACCTTCTCGGCGAGGCCGCCGGCGCGCTCGATGGGCGAAGCGCGCTCGGCGCGCTCGAGGAGCGGGTGCGGGCCGCGCAGGCCGAGGTCGCCGACATCGCGACCGAGCTCCGCTCCGTCGTCGAGACCTGGGAGGACGACCCCGCGGCGCTGGAGGCGATCCAGGCTCGACGTCGGCTGCTCGCCGACCTCTACCGCAAGTACGGGGGCGATCGCGCCGCCGCGCAGGAATTCCTGGTGGCGGCCCGGGAACGGGCCGACCGGTTGGGCCGGGCCGAGGCGGAGGGGGCCGCGCTGGAGGACGCCCGCCGGGAGGCCCGGGCCGCGCTGGCGGACGCCGAACGGGCGCTCCACGACCAGCGGGAGGTCGCCGCGCCCGGGCTCGCCTCGGCGGTCGTCGAGCGCCTGGCCGACCTCGCCATGCCGGGCGCCCGGCTGGAGGTCGAGGTGGCCGGCGATGCCGGCGAGGCCGTGACGTTCCTGTTCGCAGCCAACCCCGGCGAGGCGTTGCGCCCGCTCGCCCGGGCCGCGTCCGGAGGGGAGCTGGCGAGGACCATGCTCGCCCTCCGGCTGGTGGCGCCGGGGGGGCCGCCCACGATGGTCTTCGACGAGGTGGACGCGGGCGTCGGCGGGACCGCCGCACTATCGCTGGCCCGGGCGCTCCGGGAGGTGGCGTCGGGCCGGCAGGTGCTGGTCGTGACCCATCTCGCCCAGGTGGCCGCCTTCGCCGCCGACCACGTCTCGATCGCCAAGGCCGAGGACGGTGGCCGGGTCACGGCCGCCGCGCACCCCCTCACCGGCGCCGACCGGGTGGTCGAGGTGTCGAGGATGCTGTCGGGTCACCCCGACTCCAAACGGGCCCAGGCGCACGCACGGGAGCTGCTCGAGCTCGCGGCCGGCGGCCGGGACGATGGCGGCGCTCTGGGCCCGCTCCGTCCACCATCGATGTCGCAGGGCCCGATTAGTGTGTGAGGGTGCGCCGCCCAAACCGCCGGCCGACCACGCGAGAAGCGAGGTCGTAGCACCCCGGTGAGCAAGTTCATCTTCGTCACCGGGGGTGTGTCCAGCTCTCTCGGTAAGGGTCTCACCGCATCGTCGCTGGGCCGCCTCCTCAAGCAGCGGGGCGTCCGCGTCACGATGGCGAAGCTGGACCCGTACATCAACGTCGACCCCGGCACGATGAACCCGGGAGAGCACGGCGAGGTGTTCGTCACCGAGGACGGCGGCGAGACCGATCTCGACCTCGGGCACTACGAGCGCTTCATCGACGTGAACCTCAACCGCAACTCGAACGCCACGACCGGCTCGATCTACTCCTCGGTGATCGCCAAGGAGCGCCACGGTGTTTACCTGGGCAAGACCGTCCAGGTGATCCCGCACGTCACCGACGAGATCAAAGAGCGCATCCGCCGCCTCGCCGACGAGGACGTCGACATCGTCATCGTCGAGATCGGTGGCACGGTCGGGGACATCGAGATCGTCCCGTTCCTCGAGGCGATCCGTCAGTTCCGCTCGGACATCGGCCGCCAGAACGTGTGCTACCTGCACCTCACCCTGGTGCCGTACCTGGCGCCGTCGGGGGAGCAGAAGACGAAGCCCACCCAGCACTCGGTGACCGAGCTGCGCAGCCGGGGCATCCAGCCCGACGCCATCGTGTGCCGGAGCGACCACCCGATCTCCGACGGCTTGAAGCGGAAGATCTCGCTCCTCTGCGACGTCCCGGTCGAGGCCGTCATCTCGGCGGTCGACTCGTCCAACATCTACGAGATCCCGCTCGTCCTCCACGAGGAGGGACTCGACGCGTACGTGTGCTCGATGCTCGGCATCGACGTCAACGAGCACTTCATCGACCTCTCCGAGTGGGAGTCGGTGGTGACCCGGGCGGCGATGGCCGACCGGCGGGTGAAGGTCGGGATCATCGGCAAGTACGTCAACCTGCCCGACGCCTATCTGTCGGTGGTCGAGGCGCTCCGGCACGCCGGTTTCCATCACACCGCCTCGGTCGAGATCGACTGGATCGACGCGGAGTACGTCCCCGGGCTGCTCGAGACCGACCGGCTGCGCAACCTGGACGGGATCGTGATCCCCGGCGGGTTCGGCGAGCGGGGGACCGAGGGCATGGTGGAAGCGGCCCGCTACGCCCGTGAGCACGGGATCCCGTGCCTCGGGCTGTGCCTCGGCCTTCAGGTGATGGTGATCGACGTGGCCCGGCACCTCGCCGGGCTGGAGCGGGCCAACTCCGGCGAGTTCGACTCGACGACGCCGCACCCGGTGATCGCCCTGATGGACGAGCAGTACAAGGTGGTCGACCTCGGCGGCACCATGCGGCTCGGTGCCTACCCGGCCATGCTCACGGCCGGGAGCCAGGTGGCTAGTTGCTACGGGACCGAGGTGGTGTCCGAGCGGCACCGCCACCGCTACGAGGTCAACGGCAAGTACCGCAGCCGGCTCGAGGCGGCGGGGCTGGTCTGCTCGGGCAACTCTCCCGACGGCCGCCTGGTCGAGTTCATCGAGCTGCCCGACCACCCGTTCTGGCTGGGCACCCAGGCCCACCCGGAGTTCAAGAGCCGGCCGGAGCGCCCACACCCCCTGTTCCGCGAGCTCCTCGGCGCGGCCCTCGAGCGGGCCGAGGGCCGCGAACCGCACCTAATCGAGCTCGATCTGCGCTGAGGAGCTGACGCCATGGCCTCGCCGCAGGACGGAGGCTTCGTCACCCTCTCCACCGAGACCGTCTGGACCGGCCGGCGCGTCTCGCTCGAGCGGGGCCGATTTGGAAGCCCCGACGGCGAGGAGTTCGAGCGCGAGTACACCCGGCACCCGGGTGCGGTCGGCGTCATCGCGGTCGACGACGACGAGCGGGTCGTCCTCGTGCGCCAGTTCCGCGGCCCGATGGGCCGGACCATCCTCGAGATGCCCGCCGGCACGTGCGACGTGGACGGCGAGGGGCCCGAGGCGACGGCGCGCCGGGAGCTGGCCGAGGAGGTGGGCCTCGTTGCGTCACGCTGGCAGGAGCTCGCCCCGCTGCCGGTCTCCCCGGGCGTCACCGACCAGGTGACCCGCGTGTACCTCGCCACCGGCCTCGAATCGTGCGAGACCGAGCGCGACGGTCCCGAGGAACGGGCGATGACGCTCGAAGTGGTCCCGCTGGCCGGAGTGGTGGCCATGGCGGCCAACGGTGAGCTCATCGACGCGCCCACCGTCGCCGGGGTTGCGCTCGCACTCCGAGCGTTGGCGGCGCGGCGCTGAGCCCGGTGCCCACCGCCGCGCTCTCCGACGACGCCGAGGAGTTCCTCTCCTGGCTGACGGTCGAGCGCGGGCGGGCCGAGCTCACGATCCGCGCCTACCGCCGAGACCTGGCCGCCTACGAGGCGGACCTGGCGGCCCGGGGCCGCTGCGCCGCCGACGCCACCATGGCCGACGTGGAGGACCACCTGGCGGCGTTGCGGACGAGCGGGCACGGCCCCGCGTCCGTGGCCCGGGCCCACTCGGTCCTGCGGGGGCTCCACCAGTTCCTGCTCGACGAGGGCCGGGCCCACGCCGACCCGACGGCCGAGGTGGACGGGATCCGGCTGCCGAGCCGGCTGCCGAAGGCGCTGAGCGAGGAGGAGGTCGACCGGCTGTTCGCCACGGTCCAGCTGGGCGACCCGCGGTCGCGGCGCGACCGCGCGCTGCTCGAGCTCCTCTACGGCACCGGCGCCCGCATCAGCGAGGCGGTCGGTCTCGACCTGGCCGACCTCGCCTCGGGCGACGGGCTCATCCGGCTCTACGGCAAGGGGTCGAAGGAGCGGGTGGTACCGGTCGGGACGATGTGCCGCGAGGCGCTCGACGCCTGGCTGTCGGACCTCGGCCGGGGCGCGCTCGCGCCGGCCCGCTGGCGACGGCGCGACGACTCCGAGGCGGTGTTCTTGAACCTGCGGGGCGGCCGGCTCAGCCGGCAGGGCGCATTCGCGGTGGTGGCCGGCCGGGCGAGGGACGCCGGGATCACGCGGCCGGTGAGCCCGCACGCGCTGCGCCACTCCTGCGCGACCCACATGCTCGCCCACGGGGCCGATATCCGGGTGGTCCAGGAGCTCCTCGGCCACGTGTCCATCGGGACGACCCAGCTCTACACCAAGGTCTCGGCCGAGCACCTGCGGGCCGCCTACGAGTCGGCGCACCCGCGCGCGAGGGGTGGTGCGGCCGGCGCGGCTTGAAGCGCCGGGGGCTCGCTCGCTCGCTCGCACGCTCGCTCGGGGCAATACGATCATGGGCTCCCATGAGAGTGCTGGTTGCCGAGGACGACCCGGCGTTGCGCGCTGTGCTGACGCGCGGCCTCCAGGAGAACGGCTACACCGTCGATGCGGTCTCCGACGGCGTGGCTGCGCTCGTCCACCTCCGCACCTACGACTACGAGGTCGCGGTGCTCGACTGGCGGATGCCGGCCAAGACCGGTCTCGAGGCGCTGGCCGAGGCCCGGACGGCCGGCGTCCGGACCCCGATCCTGATACTGACCGCCCGTGACACCGCAGCGGATCGGGTCGAGGGGCTCAACACCGGTGCCGACGATTACCTGGTCAAGCCGTTCCACTTCGACGAGCTCCTCGCTCGCCTGCACGCTCTGCAGCGGAGGCCCGCCCTGCGTTTCGGCCCCACGCTCGAGTGCGGGGACCTCCGGTTCGACCCGGCGAGCCGCGAGCTGACCAAGGGCGGGCATCCGATCGTCCTGACCGCGACCGAGACCGGCATCATGGAGGTCCTGTTGCGCCGCGCGCCGGCCGTGGTCACGAGGCGGTCGATCGCCCTCCAGGTGTGGGACATGGAGGCCGATGCCGTCGGGTCCAACACGATCGACGTGCACATCGCGCGGCTGCGTCACAAGCTCAAGGGTGGCGGGACCCAGATCGAAACCGTTCGGGGGAGCGGATACCGCATGGTCGCCCGATGAGGCCGAACAACCGCTCGCATGCCATCCAGGTTGCCGCGGTGGCGACGGTCATCGTGGTGGCCCTCTACATCGTGGCCGTCGTGGTCTTGAACCTCGTCGTCGTGGGTCGACTCACCCACGAGGTCGACGCACGACTGGCGGCGCAGCTGGCGCGGGTGACCCCCGGTGACCTCGTGCAACCGGTCGCGCCCGGCTCTCCACCCCCGACGGAGCGGGGGAGTGACATCGACGACGCGCCGAGCTTTCTCTGGTCGGTCGCGCCGGACCGGACCGTGACCGCGCTCAGCACCGGCGCGCCGGCCCTGCCGCGGCGCCGTTGGGACGCGACGCCGGTGACGATCTCGTTTGGCGCCACACCCTTCCGGTTCCTCGCCGCCCGGATCGGGGCCGACTGGGTGGTGGCCGGACAGAGCGTGGCCGAGATCCCGCGGGTCCAGTCGGCCTTCGAGGGCCCCGAGGTTGTGTTCGGTGCCTTCCTGCTGGTCGCCGTCTTCGTCGGTGCCCTGCTCATCGGCCGGCGGGCGTCCGCCCCGGTCGAGATGGTGCGGCGCCGTCAGTCCGAGTTCACCGCCGATGCCTCACACGAACTGCGCACTCCCTTGAGCGTGATCGAGGCCGAGGTGGATCTCGCGCTGGCGAGCACCCGCGAACCGCGGTCCGATGCGGAGGTCTTCGTGCGCATCGGGGAGGAGGGACGGCGCTTGCGCAAGGTGGTCGAGGATCTCCTGTGGCTGGCCCGGAGCGACGGCCGCATCCCCGACCGGGTGAGCGGCCATGCCTGTGACCTCGGCGAGGTGGTGGGCCGCTGCGCGGAGCGTTTTCGGGCCGTGTGCGAGCGTCAAGACATCACGCTCGAGGTGGACGGCCCGGGCGCGGGCCCGCCCGCCCTCATCGGCGCGCCGGACGAGGACGCCGACCGTCTCACCGGCGTGTTGGTCGACAACGCCTGTCGGCACGCCGGCGCCGGCGGCCGGGTGACGGTGAGGGTGGCAGCCGACGGGAGCCGGGTCCGGTTGGACGTGGAGGACTCCGGCAGCGGGATCCCGACCGACGAGATCCCCTTCATCTTCGATCGGTTCCACCGCGCGACTGCATCGCCGGGCGGCTCCGGGCTCGGCCTCGCGATCGCCGACGCAGTGGTCCGCGCCACCCGGGGGGTGTGGTCGGTCGGGCGATCCCGCCTCGGCGGCGCGCAGATGTCGGTGTCGTGGCGTCGTCTCCCACCGCGCCGGAGCCGACCGCACCCGAACGGCGAGAACGGGTGGGTGCACGTGCCCTCGCGAGTGGTCGAGCCACTGGGCGACCTCTGACTTGCAGGTCCGGGGAGTCTTAGCGCCTTCTTAGCCGGCGGGGCGCCCTCCGTCATCTCCGCTTCAGGAACCGTCCGTACCGTGGCTTCGTGGCCCCGGACGCGAAGCGCGCTCACGCGATCTCCCTGCGTGCGGCAGGTCGACGGCGCGACGCCTCCTGGAACCGCATCCGCCGGGTCACCCGGGCCGCCGTGGTGGCCGGCGTCGCCGGGGTCGCCGCGGTCGGGATGTATGTGAGCAAGGCGTTCCCCGGCCACCAGGCTCACCCCGCCTCGGCCACGAGTGGGGTCCCGGCGCTCCAGCCGGGAACCTCCGGCACCCCCACCACGGTGCCGACCCCCACAGGCGCTCCGGCGATCGCGCCGCCGACCACCGTGCCGGTGCAGACCTCACGCCCGCCCGCGGTCTCGAGCGGAGTGAGTTGACCGCGGACATCGGGGTGGCCGATCTGCGCTACCGGACCAGGGGACTCGGCACTCTGCTCGAGATCGTGGTCGCCGCGCCGTCGGTGTTGCTCGACGCGGTCAGGATCCTGGAAGAGGAGGTGGCGCGGATCGACGCGGCCGCCAGCCGCTTCCGCGCCGATTCGGAGATCTCGCGCCTGCACCGGTTCGCCGGTCGGCACGTCGTCGTGAGCGACACGTTGTTCTCGGCGCTCGACGCGGCGTTGACCATGGCCGAAGCGACTGACGGTGCCGTCGATCCGACGGTTGGCGAGGCGATGTGCCGGCTCGGATACGACCGCGACTTCTCGCTGGTCGCCCCGGGGGTGTCCGGGGAACTCCCCGCACCGGCCCCGGTGCCGGGATGGCGCCGGGTGGTCCTCGACCGGTCGCGCTCGAGCGTCCTCGTCCCGCCCGGGGTCGCACTCGACCTCGGGGCGACCGCCAAGGCGTGGACCGCCGACCGCGTCGCGGCGCGGGTGGCCGCGACGCTCGGGGTCGGCGTGCTCGTCGCGCTCGGCGGCGACGTGGCGATCGGTGGAGACGCGCCAGAGGCCGGGTTCGCGGTCGGCGTGACCGACCGGTGCACCGACGATCGCTCGGCGGAGACCGTGGCGCTGCGCACGGGCGGCTTGGCGACCTCGGGGACCGTGGTGCGGAGGTGGCACCTCGGGGATTCAGAGGTCCACCACATCGTGGACCCGACGACCGGTCTTCCGGCGGTCACACCATGGCGGGTGGTCTCCGTCGCGGCGGCCAGCTGTCTCGGGGCGAACGCTGCGGCCACCGCGGCGATGGTCATGGGCCGGTCGGGATGGGACTGGCTGCAGTCGCGCGGTTTGCCGGCCCGTCTCGTCGACACGGCCGGTCGGGTGTGGCGGACCCCCGGCTGGCCGGGTGTGACACCGGATCGGCTGGCCGGGTGAGCGCCGTCGTCGTCGCCGCGGTCGGCCATGCCGGCACCTCGCTGTGGTACCTCACGAGGGCGACCGGGGTGGTCGCCCTCGTGTTGCTCTCGGCGGCGATGGTGCTCGGCATCGTGAGCTCGGTCGGGTGGGTGAGCGAACGCTGGCCCCGATTCGTGTCCCAAGCAGTCCATCGGAACCTGTCGCTCCTGGCCCTCGCCTTCGTGGGCGTGCACATCGTCACGACGGTGGCCGACGGGTACGTGCCGATCACGCTCATCGACGCGGTGGTGCCGTTCCGCTCCCCCTACCGGCCCCTGTGGGTGGGACTCGGTGCCTGCGCCTTCGATCTCATGGTCGCGCTCGGCGTGACCACCGGACTCCGGCGACGGATCGGCGTTCGGGTGTGGCGGGCCGTGCACTGGCTGGCGTACGCGTGCTGGCCGGTGGCGGTGTTCCACGCCCTCGGGTCGGGGAGCGACACCCGCCTCGCCGGTGTGCAGGCCCTCTACGTGGTGTGCATCGGCGCCGTCTTCGTTGCCCTGGTGTGGCGGATTGCCCTGGCTCGCTCGGCAACCCCCAACGGACGCCTGGTCGCGGCGGCCGGTGCCGCCTCGGTGTTGGTCGCCGGCACCGTCTTCGCCGGGTTCGGACCGTTGCGGCCGGGGTGGTCGCAGCGGTCCGGGACCTCGAGCGCGCTCCTCGCCTCGCTGAGTACCGCCCGGGCTGCCCCGGCCGCCGCGGGTACGGCCAGCACCACACCGAGCCGGTCCTCGGCGCCCTCGGTCCCGTTCCAGTCGACCTTCTCCGGCACCTACTCGGTGGCCGGACCCGACGGCGCGGGGGACGAGCACCTCGTCATGTCCACGCACCTGTCGACCGGCGTGCCCATGACCGTCTCATTGGTGGGCCCCCCGGTCGACGACGGCCTGATCATGCGCACGGGCGAGGTGACCCTCGGCGACCTGGCCGGACCGATCACCTCGCTCGACGGTGGCGCCATCACCGCCACGGTCCGGGGCGGGGGTGTCTCCGATCGGCTCTCGCTCCTCGTCGCACTCGATCACACGGGCCGCGGGGTCTCCGGCTCGGTGACCGGGCGATTGCCGGCCGGCGGCGGCACCGCGCCGTGAGCGTCCTGACGACACCGGTGGCCGAACCGGCGACGACCTCGGCGGCCGCGCCCCGCCTGTTGCGGGGGGTCGTCGCCGACGGGGGACCCGTCGACCTGCAGGCCCACCTGTCGACCTGGGGGCGGCTCGACCCCCGGCGGCCCGGTCTCCACGTGCTCGACGAGCTGGATCGGAGCGGGTTGGCCGGGCATGGGGGGGCGGCGTTCCCGGTCGGGGCCAAGTGGCGGTCGGTGCGGGACGCCCGTGGGCGCCCGGTCGTCGTGGCCAACGGAGCCGAGGGAGAACCGGCCAGCGCCAAGGACGCGACCCTCCTCACCCGGGTCCCGCATCTCGTGCTCGACGGTGCGAGCGCGGCGGCCGCGACGCTCGGGGCGAGGCGCGTCGTCCTCTACGTGCCCCGGCGGTTCGCCGGTGATCTGGCCCGGGCGGTCGAGGAGCGGGCCCGGCTCCGGCTCGACCCAATCGCCATCGAGATCGTTCGGGCCACCGACGCCTTCCTCGCCGGTCAGGAGTCGGCGGTGGTGAACGCGCTCAACGGACGCGGGGTTGCCGTTCCCTCGTTCACCGGGCGCATCCCGGTGCGTACGCGCGGGGTCGACGGGGGCCCCACCCTCGTGCACAACGTCGAGACGCTCGCCCACGTGGCCCTGATCGCCCGGTTCGGTGCGTCCTGGTTCCGGGCGACCGGGACCGAGGCCGACCCGGGGACCGCCCTGCTCACCGTCACCGGCCGCTACCCGCGACCGGTGGTGCTCGAGGCGCCGCTCGGGACCCCGCTCGGCCAGGTCCTGGATCTGCCCGGCGACGCCACCGACACCTGGTCCGGTGCGCTGCTCGGCGGGTACGGCGGGACGTGGGTCTCGCTCGACACGCTCAGGGCGCTGGAGCTCTCCGAGCGGTCGGCCCGAAGTCGTGGCGCCACCCTCGGACCGGGCGTGGCCGTGCTCTTGGCCACCTCGGTCTGCCCGCTGGCCGAGGTGGCCCGGGTGGTCCGGTACATGCACGGCCAGGCGGCCGGGCAGTGCGGCCCGTGCATCCACGGCCTCGATGGGCTGGATCGGGCCATGCACGCGCTCGCGTTCCGGCCCGAGGCATTGGCCGGGACGATCGCACCGATCCGGGAGTACTGCGAGCTCGTCGACGGCCGGGGGGCCTGCCGGCATCCCGACGGGGTCGCCCGGTTCGTCCGCAGCGCCTGCGATGTGTTCTCGGCCGAGGTGAGCGACCACCTCCGCCGCGGCCCCTGCCGACGGGTCACCGCGCCCTCGGTGCTCCCCCTTCGAGGGCCGCGGCCCGCAAGGGGCCGTCCGGGGCGGCGGCGGTGAGCCGCTTCCGGGTCGTCGTCGACCCGACCTCGTGTGCCGGACGGGGCCTGTGCGCCGAGCTGTTCCCCGAGCGGATCCGGCTCGACCGGTGGGGCTATCCGATCGTCGACGGGGAGTCCGTCCCGCTGTCGCTCCTCGACCACGCGCTCCGGGCCGAGAGCATGTGCCCGCACCTCGCCATCCACGTGGTCGAGCAGGAGCAGGAGGTCCCCCGCCCGGTCGCGTCACCGAGGCGACGGTGAGGGCCGGCCTGCCCGAGCCGCTGGAGACGGTGCCGGCGCCCGACGACCGCCCGGCCCGCCGGCGCCGGGCGGGGGTCGAGGGCAACGCCCGGCTCACCGCGACCACGGCCGCCGTCCTCGTGGTGGGGTTGGCCGCCGAGGGTGTCACGGTCCTCAGGGTCGGCCCCCTGCTGACCCTGCACGTGTTCATCGGGATGCTGCTGGTGCCCCCGATCCTGCTCAAGATGGGCTCCACCGGGTGGCGGCTCGCGCGTTACTACCTGGGCGCGCCCGAATACCGACGCCGGGGGCCGCCCCCGATGCTCCTGCGCGCGCTCGGCCCGGTCGTCGTCCTGCTCACCGTCGGCCTGTTCGCCTCGGGGATCGCGCTGCTCCTCGGTCCATCCACATGGCGCGCTCCCATGCTCCTGCTGCACAAGGCGACGTTCGTGCTGTGGCTGGGGGCGATGGCCGTGCACGTCCTTGGTCACCTCCTCGACACCGCCCGACTGGCCCCGCTCGACCTCGTGGCGAAGACCCGGCGGCAGGTCCGCGGGGCCGGAGTCCGTCAGTGGGCCGTGGCGGTGAGCCTGCTCGCCGGCGCCGCCCTCGGGGTGCTCCTCGTCCCGCACGTGGGCCCGTGGTTGCACGGGGCAGCGGGTCGGTGAGCTCCACCGGCGCCCCATCGGCGGTTCGGTCCGCGCGCCCCCGGCCCATCCGGCGGGGTGGGTCCCGCCGCCGCTCGCTCGCCCGGCGGCGATTGCGGGCGGCGATCGCCCTCATCCTGGCCGGCTTCACCCTCTGGCTCGGGATCTCCCTCGGCACCGCGCTCACCAACCCCGCCCTCGGAAGCTCGGTCGCGTCGCGCTTCGCGGAGTGGGGCCGTGGCAACGGTGGGGCCTCGATCGTGAACTGGGTGGAGAACCTCTGGTACACCCACCATCCGCCACCGGTCGGGGGGCGTCCCCCGGTCGGCGCCATCCGGAAACCCAGCGCGGCCACGGCGTCGAACACCGTCGGTCTGCCGCACCTACCGACCCCGCCCGCGATCGTGCCGCCCGCGTCGCCGCCCCTGCCGGGCGAGGGGCAGTGGACGCCGGTCGGGCGATCGGTCGACGGCATCCCCGCCGTCTACGAGACCACCCTGCGGCCGGACGCCGTCCACACGAGCTACGTGGTCGGGGTGGCCTGGATGGACACCAAGCTCCTCGACACCACGCTGTACTCGGGGAGCCAGATCCCCGGCGGCGGCCCCTACCTGCACTCGGCACCGATCCCTCCCGCCGCGGCCGACAGCCTGGTTGCCGCCTTCAATGCCGGGTTTCTCATGGCGGCCGCCGAGGGCGGCTACTACACCGACGGCCGGGTCGTCCTACCGCTTCGCACCGGCGCCGCCTCCTTCGTCGTCTACCGCGATGGCACCGCGACGGTGGGGCAATGGGGCGTCGACGTGTCCATGACGCCCGATGTGGTATCGGTCCGCCAGAACCTCGACCTGTTGGTCGACCACGGCCAGCCCGTGCCGGGGCTCAACAGCGCCGACACGACCAAGTGGGGCGCCACCCTCGGGGATGCGGTCTACGTCTGGCGCTCCGGGCTCGGGGTGACCGCCAACGGCGCGCTGGTCTACGTGGGGGGTCCCGGGCTCAACATCACCGACCTGGCCGACCTGCTGGCCCGGGCCGGCGCGGTGCGCGCGATGGAGCTCGACATCAACACCGACTGGGTGAACTTCAGTGTGTACGCCCCGGCGGGGGGCACCGGCCCGGCGGTCCCGGCCAACGGCTCGCTGCTCCTCCCGGGCATGGTGGGGGGGCCGACCCGGTACTTCGAGCCCTGGTGGGCCCGGGACTTCATCACCCTGTCGGCGGTGCCGACCCGACCCGCGGCCTCTGCCCAGGGTCCGGGACGCCGGACCGGCTAAGACACTGGCGCGACCCCGGCCTCCACGACGGGCGAGGTCGCGTCGCCGGTGGGCGACCCCGGGTCGCCGGTCGGTGGCTTGGTGTCGTTCCCGTCGACCCGGCGATTCCAGTCGCGCCAGATGAGCCGGTGGACCGGGACCACTCGCGGGATGTCACGCAGCCCCGGGATGAAGGGGACCGCCAGGAGGAGCAACGTGGCCACGCCGGTCAGGTAGATGGCGATCAGGTCGATGTTGGACGAGCTGTCGAGACCAGGCACCTGGTACCAGAGGGTGTAGAGCCATAGCCACGGCTGGCCCGGGTAACTGCCCGTCTCGTTCATGACCCCCCACTGGGCGCCGGTCAAGTGGTCGGCGCTGGCCAGGTTCGAGAAGTAACTCCCGTCCTCCAAGAAGAGGAGGGGCTTGGTGAAGTCGGTCCCGTAGAAGGGGTGTTCGGCCAAGAGGTCGGCGTCGAGGGCGCCGGATCGGGCCAGGGTCAGCTCGGTCGCGAGCATGACCGGCACCGGGCCGTCGGGCGCACGGGGGACGACCGGCCGGCCGGCGACGAAGCTGACCTTGGCGACGGCGGTCGAATAGGCATTGGCCCAGGCGCGCTGCTGGCTCGGGCCGGCCGACTGGTAGCGGGCGAGCGCGCCGGCGAGGGCGGGATCCGTCGACGCCAGCTTGCTGAGCGGCGAGAGGACGAAGGCGTTGGCCGGGTCGATCGGCTGACGCACCCCGAACAGGGTCTGCCAGGAGAACAGGATCCGCTGCACGTTGTTGGTCCCGTGGTTGTAGGGCGGGCCGTACGTGGCGGTCTCGCTGGTGCCGGCCAACTCGGTGGCGGCGGTGGCGATGAAATCGGCCGGCGCCACCTTCGCCCAGGTCGCGACCGTCACCGGCGGGACATCGGGCGACGACAGCAGCCCGGCCAGGAGCACGACGAGGACGAGCGCCACCACACCGGCGACCGTGGCCTCCTTGGCGATGTCGTAGCGACGGGTGGGACCCCGCCACTCGGCTGCGTCGGCGGCCCGGGCCGCTCGCCGCGCCGCACCGCCGCGCGCCAAGCGGGTCGGCAACGGGTGCGAGACCCCTCGGACCCGCACGAGCAGGACGTGCGCCCCGATGATCGCGATGAGGACGATCGGGATCAGCACGACGTGCCACAACAACATCTGTCCGAAGTTCAAGAGGTTGAAGAACGCGCCGAGACCAGTCGAGTTGATGGCGTCCTTCCCGTTGGTCGAGATCCACTGGCTGTCGAAGTTCTGCTGGGACAGGTAGCCGGTGAAGCACTCGACGATCGACGCGATGAAGGCGACCACGCCGGTGACCCAGGTGGCGGTGCGCTTGCCCCGCCAGGCCGCCATCCAGAACTTGCCCCACAGGTGGATCACCAGGAACGCCATGAACAGCTCGACGCTCCAGAGGTGCAGACTGTTGAAGAAGTGCCCCACCGGGTTGGTGTGCCACCAGTCGACGCCTCCGAGGGCGATGGCCACGCCCGACAAGATGACCACCGCCAGGGTCGCGAGGCTGGCGACGCCGAACACGTAGACCCAGGAGGCCACGTAGGCCGGCTGGTGGTCGGGGAGCAGCTTGCCCGGCGGCAGCGTTCGGACCGCCCGGGTCCGAAGCCGGGCGGTCCACATGCCAGCGGTGCTCGGATCCTCGGCCGGAATGGGGCGCGGGTCCACCGGGTCGGGCCCAGGCGCCTCGTGGGGCGCCTCGTGGCGGCCGGGGAAGGGCAGGACGAGGGCGACGCCAAAGATGACGACCATGACGCCGATGAGCACGAGGTTGGCCACCGACACCGTGAAGATCGACCAGTGGAGGTACCGTCCCGGTCCGTTGAGGTTCACCGCGGCAGCGGTCAACAGACTGTGGTTTGGCATTCGGCACCCCCGGGGCTCGTTCGGTCCACCCTGTGCCTCGACGGTACTGCCTGGTAGGGACGAAGGTCCCGATGGGCGTGGTATGCCGGTGAGGGATGCCGCGCCGAGCGTCCCGGTGCAGGGAGAACCTCTAGGCTCTTGGCCTATGGCGAGTGACGCTCCGACGTCCGAACCGGCCCTGGCTGACTACCGCGCGATCCTGGAGGACGAGCGGGCCAGCCTGGCGCGTCAGCTCGCCGAGCTGGGCTACGGGGACTCGGGCTCCCTCAAGTACGACTCCAACTTCGCCGACACGTCCCAGGTCACGGCCGAGCGCGGCGAGGCGGAGGCCCTGGCTGGGGAGCTGAAGGACGCCCTGGCCGAGGTGGAGACGGCCCTGCACCGGGTGGAGGAGGGGACCTACGGGCGGTGCGCCCGTTGCGGACAGCCCATCAGCCCCGCCCGGCTCGAGGCCAAGCCGGCCGCCCAGCTCTGCATCACGTGCGCGTCGCGCGGCTAGGCCCGTGAGCGGCGACCCGTCGCACTGGTGGCCCGGACCCCGGGAGGGGTCGACGGGCCAAAGCGGTCAGGGTGGCCGCGACCCCGGGCCGGTGGGCGGCGGGGGCTACTACTACCCGCCCGGGACGACCCCCGGCGCGCGGGGGACCAACGGCGCCCCGCCGCCGCCGCGCAGGGTCACCCCCCAGGGGTGGATCTGGATCGCGATCGGGGTGGGGGCGGTGGCGCTCCTGCTGCACTCCCACCGGATCGGCCGGGTCGACGTCATCTTGTTCTGCACGATCGTCCCCTCGATCATCCTCCACGAGATCGCGCACGGATGGGTGGCGCTCGCCTTCGGTGACGACACCGCCAAACGCGCCGGGCGATTGACCCTCAACCCACTCGCCCACATCGACATCGTCGGGACCATCATCGTGCCGCTGCTCATGATCTGGGGCGGGTACGGGTTCTTCGGCTGGGCGAAGCCGGTCCCCGTCAACGTGTCCAAGCTCCGCAGCCCCCGCAACCACGGGGTGCTCGTCTCGCTCGCCGGTCCGGCCGTCAACGTCACACTGTGCGTGATCTCGGCCGTGCTGTTCCACCTTCTCGGCGGGGTACGCGCCGCCAACCAGGACCTCATCACGCCCGACTGGGTGCTCATCCTCGTCTACCTCGGGCTGGTCAACGTCTGGCTGACGGTCTTCAACATGATCCCGATCCCGCCGCTCGACGGGTCGGTCCTGATCGAGCGACTGCTGCCGGGGTCGTGGTGGCCGCACTACCTGCGGCTGCGCCGCTACACGCTCCCGCTCGTGCTCGGCCTGGTCGTGATCCTCACGCTCATCCCCGACGGCAACACCACCCTCATCGGCCACTTCGCGGCGTCGACCGAGAACTGGTGGCTGAAGGTGCTCGGGGTGGGCTGACCCGCTCGCGGGCGCTCAGGTGTACAGCCCGATCGCCTCGGCGGCGCGCCCGTAGGTGACCTGGGCGACCCCCTGGGCCTTGGTCGCTCCGGCGGCCAGGATGCGCTCCACCTCGCCCAGGTCCGAGCGCAGCTCGAGGAACTGCTCGCGCACCGGGGTCAGGAGCGCGACCAGCGCGTCGGCCACGTCCTGCTTGAGCGGCCCGTAGGCGTCGTAGCGGGCGGCCACCTCCTCGACGCCCACCCCGGTCGACGCGGCCAAGAGCTCGAGGAGGTTCGAGACCCCCGGCTTGGTCGCCGGGTCGTAGGAGACGGTGGTCTCGGTGTCGGTCACCGCTCGCTTCACCTTGCGCTCGATCTCGGCCGGCTCGTCGAGGAGGCCGATCGTCCCGAGGGGCGAGTCGACCGACTTCGACATCTTGTTCTCGGGGTGCTGGAGGTCCATCACCCGAGCGCCGAGCTTGGGGATGCTCGCCTCGGGCACCGTGAAGGTGGGCCCGTAGCGGTTGTTAAAGCGGATCGCCACGTCCCGGGTGAGCTCGAGGTGCTGGCGCTGGTCGTCGCCGACTGGGACCTGGTCGACCTGGTAGAGGAGGATGTCGGCGGCCATCAGGACCGGGTAGGTGAACAGGCCGGCCCGGACGGTCTCATTGCCCGAGCTTTTGTCCTTGAACTGGGTCATCCGGCCGAGCTCGCCCATGGTGGCCGTGCACTCGAGGAGCCAGGCCAGGCGGGGGTGCTCGGGCACGTGGCTCTGCACGAACAGCGTCACCACGTCGGGGTCGAGGCCGATGGCGAGCAGGGTCACGGCCGATTCGAGGGTGCGCCGACGCAGCTCGGCCGGGTCGATCTCGAGGGTGAGGGCGTGGAGGTCGACCACGCAGTAGTAGCACTCGTGCTCGCGCTGGGCGGCCACCCAGTTGCGCAGCGCCCCGAGGTAGGTCCCCAGATGGAAGTCGCCGGAGGGCTGGACGCCCGAGAACACCGTGGCCATGGCCCATCGTAGGCGGGGGGTCGACCGCCTCCCGAATGGAACGCGGGTCGGTTGGACCCGATCAGGTTGCCTGCCCACCCCGGAATGCACAACGACATGGGTGTCGTTCGGTAGGGTCGGATCGTGCCTGTGCCCGTCTCGACCCCGGTCTTCGAGGGCCCGATCGATCTGCTCCTCCACCTGGTCACTACGCACGAGCTCGACGTGCTGGACGTCCCGCTCGCTCCGGTCGTCGACGCCTTCGTGGCGGTGCTGCACGAGGGGAAGGACGCCTACACCCTCGACGCGCTCTCGGAGTTCCTCCTGGTGGCGGCCATCCTGGTGGAGCTCAAATCCCAGCGACTCCTGCCCGGCCCCGACGAGGTCGACCCCGAGGACGAGCTGCTCGGCTGGGACGAGCGCGACCTGCTGCTCGCCCGCCTCCTCGAGTGCCGGGCGTACGCGGCCGTGGCCGACACCCTGGTCCGAATGACCGAAGAGGCAGCCCGCTCGGTCCCCCGGGTGGCCGGCCTCGAAGACGGCTTCGTCGTCCATGCGCCCGACCTGCTCGCCGGCGTCACCCCCGAGCGGCTCACCGAGGCCTTCCTCCGGGCCACCGAGGAGCGGCCCGTCAACCAGGTGGACCTCTCCCACGTCACGGTCGACACCCTCACGGTCGCCGAGGCGGTCGAAGAGCTGGCCCTCGAGCTGCCCCGACGCCGCCGGACCACCTTCGCGGAGCTGACCGGCCAGCTGGCCACCCGGATCGAGGTCATCGTGCGCTTCCTCGCGCTCCTCGAGCTGTGCAAGCTCGGCCGGGTCGCCCTCGGGCAGGGGGAGACCTTCGGCCAGCTCCGGATCGAGTGGATCGAGGGCGCCGACCTCGTGGCGGTCGGTGTCGGCGCGATCGTGCTCGACGAGTACAACGGCTGAGCCGTGACCGACGACCAGCTCCGTCAGGCGATCGAGGCCGTGGTGATGGTGGCGATCGAGCCCGTCACCCCCGGGCTCATGGCCGAGCTCTTCGAGGAGGCGTCCGACCGCGTCGACATCGTGGCCACGGAGCTGGCCCGCGAGTACGAGGACTCGGGCCGGGGCTTCCGGTTGGCCAAGATCGCCGGCGGCTGGCGGTTCCAGAGCCATCCCGACCAGGCCGTCTTCGTGGAGCGGTTCGCCAACCGGGACGTCTCGCACCGCCTGTCGACCGCCGCTCTCGAGACGCTGGCCATCGTCGCCTACCGCCAGCCGGTGTCGCGCTCGCAGATCTCCTCGCTGCGCGGGGTGAACGTCGACGGGGTGGTGCGCCTCCTCGAGCAGCGGGGCTACATCGAGGCCGTCGGCCGGGCCGAGGGGCCGGGGCAGCCGGTCCTCTTCGGCACGACCGATCAGTTCCTGGAGCGGCTCGGGCTCGACTCGGTCGCCCAGCTGCCCCCCATCGAGGACTTCCTGCCCGGTCCCGACGCCGTCGTCGAGCTCGAGGACCGGCTCCGCCCCTCCGTGGGTGACTGACCGGCGCGACGCGGCGCCCGCGGCCGAGCCCGCGGGGGACCCCGACGGCGAGCGCCTCCAGAAGGTCCTGGCCCGCGCCGGGTTCGGGAGCCGTCGCGCCTGTGAGGAGCTGATCGCCGACGGCCGGGTGCGCGTCGACGGGCGTCCCGCCGTCCTCGGCCAGCGGGTCCGGCTCGGGGTCGACCGGGTCGAGGTCGACCTGGTCGCAGTGGCGACCGACCCCGGCCTCGTCTACTACCTCCTCAACAAGCCGGCCGGTGTCCTCACCGCGGCCAGCGACGCCCGCGGGCGCAAGACCGTCACCGGGCTGGTCCCGGCTTCGCCCCGGGTCTTCCCGGTCGGGCGTCTCGATCTGGCCACCGAGGGCCTGCTCATCCTCACAAACGACGGCGATCTCGCCCATGCGGTCGCCCACCCCTCCCACGGGGTCGACAAGGAGTACCTGGTTGAGCTCGACCGGCCACCGGCCCCCGGCGCGCTGCGGACCCTGCGCAAGGGGGTGGAGCTGGAGGACGGGCTCACCGCGCCGGCCCGGGTCGGGGTGGTCGGCCCCTCCGTCGTCCGGATCGTCATCCACGAGGGCCGCAACCGGCAGGTGCGCCGGATGGTCGAGGCCGTGGGCCTGCGGGTCCGCCGGCTGGTGCGGACCCGGATCGGACCGCTGTCGGACCCCTCGCTCGCCCCGGGCGCCTGGCGCCCGCTGACCCCGGCCGAGGTCCGCTCGCTGGCGCTGGCGGCGGGTCGGCAGAATGACCGGTGATGGCCCGATGACCCGCTCCGTCATGTTCGGGCCACCGGTCACCTTCCTCGGCGTCCCGCCGGCCGACCTCGACGAGCCGTCCAGCCTGGCCGGGGCGGGCGCGGTGGTCCTGGGCGCCCCCTTTGACGGTGGGACCTCGCACCGCGCCGGCTGCCGGTTCGGGCCGGCCGCCATGCGGGCCACCGACTACCTGCCCCACGACGGGAGCCGCCCCCATCTGGCCCTCGGGGTCGACCCGCTGGTCGAGCTGGCGGTGGTGGACGCCGGCGACGTCGAGATGCCGCCGGGCGAGATGGAGACCTCGCTCGCCCGGCTGGAGTCGGCCGTGCAGGCAATCGCGACGGCAGGGGCGGTCCCGGTGGTCCTCGGTGGTGACCACACGATCGCCCTTCCGGACGCGACCGGGGTCGCGCGCGTCCACGGCTGGGGCCAGGTCTCGGTCCTCCATTTCGACGCGCACGCAGACACCGGGGACACCCAGTTCGGCTCCCTCTACGGCCACGGCACCCCGATGCGCCGCCTCATCGAGTCGGGCGCGGTGCGTGGCGACCGGTTCCTCCAGATCGGCCTGCGCGGCTACTGGCCGCCGCCCGAGACCCTGGACTGGATGCGGGACCAGGGCATGCGCAGCTACGAGATGACCGAGGTGGTCTCCCGTGGCCTCGATGCCTGCCTGACTGAGGCCTTCGCGATCGCCACCGACGGCTGCGCGGGGGTCTTCCTCTCCGTGGACGTCGACGTCGTCGATCCCGGCCTCGCGCCGGGGACCGGGACCCCGGAGCCGGGCGGGCTCTCCAGCCGCCAGCTGCTCGACGCGGTCCGGCGCATCACCATGGAGCTGCCGGTGGTCGGCATGGACGTGGTCGAGGTGTCGCCCCCCTACGACCACGCCGAGGTGACCGCCTTTCTCGGTGGCCGGGTCGTCCTCGAGGCGCTCTCTGGGATGGCCTGGCGGAGGCGGGCCGCTGCCGGCCCGGTCCGCCGCCCCGAGGACCCGTTGCTCGAGCGCCCGCCGGCCGGGGGGCGCTAGGCCATGGTGTCGAGGATCTCGCGCACCATCTCCAGGGTGGTGTCGGGGTGCAGGAAGCAGAAGCGGGCCACCGGCTGGCCCTCCCAGCTGGTCGGCACGACGAAGCCGACCTGGCGATCGAGCAGTTCGGCCGACCAGGCGTCGTAGTCGGCGCGGGACCACCCGGGCCGGCGGAACAGGACGACCGAGAGCTCGGGCTCGCGCACGAGCTCGACCGCCGGGTGGCCCTCCACGACCCGGGCGGCGTCGCGCGCGGTGGCCAGCACGGTCTCGATGGCGTCGCGGTAGGCGTCGGTGCCGTAGACGGCGAGGGAGAACCACAGCGGGAGCCCCCGCGCCCGGCGGGTGAGGTGGAACGCGTAGTCGCTCGGGTTGAAGGGCGCCTCGCCGTCGCGGAACACCTCGAGGTACTCGGCGTGCTGGGCGTGCACCTCTCGTGCCAGCGCGGGGTGTCGGTAGAGGAGGGCGGCGCAGTCGAACGGCGCGTACAGCCACTTGTGGGGGTCGACGACCATCGAGTCGGCGTGCTCGATGCCCGCGAAGCGGTCCCGGGCCGACGGAGCGAACAGCGCCGCGCCGCCGTAGGCGGCGTCGACGTGGAACCACAGGCCGTGGCGGCGCGCCACCTCGGCCACCCCGGCGAGGTCGTCGACGATGCCCGCGTTGGTGGTGCCCGCCGTCGCCACCACCGCGACCACCGAGGGGCCGCCGTCGCGAGCGAGGGCGCGCTCGAGCGCGTCGCCGCGCAGCCGGTGGTCGTCGCCCTCGACGACGAGCGCCTCGGCGCCGATGACGTGCAGCGCCTTGGCCACCGAGGAGTGCGCCTCGTCGCTCACCGCGACCCGGGGCCGGCCGGCCGCGCCCGACCGGGTGAAGGCCGCGGTGTCCCGGGCCACGAGGAGCGCCGAGAGGTTTCCGATCGACCCGCCCGAGACGAAACAGCCGCCTGCGTCGGCCGGGAGCCCGGCCATCGCGGCCAGGACCCCGAGGGCCTGGTTCTCGGCCCGCACCGCGCCAGCCGCCTCCAGCCACGAGGTCCCCTGGAGACACGAGCACGAGACGACCATGTCGAACAGGAGCGACGCCTTGGTCGGGACCGCTGGGATGAACGACAGGAACCGGGGGCTGTCGGCCGACACGATCGCGGGGGCGAGCTCGCGCTCGAAGACCGACAGCACCGTCCGCGGGTCGTTCGGGCCCGCTCCGATGACCCCGTCGAGGTCGCCCTCGGTGAACCGGAACCGGCCGCCGAGGTCGAGGGGGACCGGGTCGAGGGCGAGCCGCCGCCGGCAGTAGTCGAAGATCAGCTCGGCGAGGTCCTCGTCGAACCGGAACATGGGGTCATGGCCCGTCGATGTGCTGGTCACCCCGACACGATTGCATCCCGGCGCTGCGGGCCGGCCCGGGCCCCCAGGGCGGGGCACGACCAGCCCGGGATTAGCATTCGCCCGATGCCCGGAGCTCCCACCACGCGGGCCCTGCGCGGGGCCACCACCGTCGACGAGGACACCCCGGCACAGATCGCGGCCCGGATCCAGGAGCTCCTCACCGAGATCATGGCCCGGAACGAGCTGGTCGAGGACGACATCGTCAGCATCATCTTCACGACGACCCCCGACGTGACCTCGGCCTTCCCCGCGACCGGGGCCCGCGACATCGGGTTCGGCGCGGTCCCGCTCCTGTGCGCGTCGGAGATCGCGGTGGCGGGCAGCACCGAGAAGTGCCTCCGGGTGCTGCTCCACATCCACACGACCCGGCTCCGCGAGGAGCTCAGCCACGTCTATCTGCACGGCGCCGTGGGGCTGCGCGATGACCTCCCGGACTGAGGGGGGAGCGCGCTTCACCCGGGTGACACGGTGAGCCCGCCCGCCGCCCGGCGCGCGCTCGTCGTCGGCACCGGGTTGATCGGCGGCTCGATCGGGCGGGCGTTGCGGCGTTCCGGCTGGCATGTGACCGGCCGCGACGCGGACGAGAGCCGGGTCCGTCGGGCCCTCGAGCTCGGCGCCATCGACGCGTCGGGCGATGGGCTCGACGCGGCGCTCGTGGTCGTGGCGACGCCGGCCGGCCAAGCCGCCGCGGTGGCGTGCCACGTGCTGGCCGAGGAGGGCCGCAACCCCGATGTCGTCGTGACCGACGTGAGCGGGGTGAAGGTGCCGGTGGTCGAGGCGGTGCGCGACCCGCGTTTCGTCGGGGGCCACCCGATGGCCGGCTCCGAACAGTCCGGGATCGACGGCGCCGACCCCGACCTCTTCGTCGGCGCCACGTGGGTGCTGACGCCGACGGTCGAGACCGACGCGGCCGCCTACACGCTCGTGAGCACGGTGGTCACCGAGCTCGGCGCCGAGGTCGTGGCGCTCTCACCGGCCGACCACGACCGGCTGGTGGCGGTGGTGTCCCACGTGCCGCATCTCGTGGCGGCCACCCTCATGAACGCGGCGGCGGAGGGCGCCGAGGCCGACGGGGCCCTCTTGCGTCTCGCCGCCGGCGGGTTCCGCGACATGACCCGGGTGGCGGCGGGGCAGCCCACGATCTGGCCGGACATCTGTGCGGAGAACGCCGATGCGATCGTCGCCGGACTGGACCGGCTGCTCGTCGACCTCGGCGAGCTGCGGGACAAGGTGGCACGCGCGGACCGCAGCGGGCTGCTCGAGGTGCTCGGGCGGGCGAGCACGGCCCGGCGGGAGCTGCCGTCGCGGGCCACCCGGCCGGACCGGCTGGCGGAGCTGCGCGCGCCGATCCCCGACCGCGAAGGGATGCTGGCCGAGTTCACCGGCCTCGCCGGCGACCTCGGCGTCAACATCTACGACCTCACGATCGCCCACTCCGCAGAGGGTCCGAGAGGCGTGCTCACCCTGTTGGTCGCGTCCGAGGACGCCGCCCGGCTCCGCAAGGCGATCGAGGAGCGGGGCCATTCCTGCACAGTGATCGAGCTGTCGTGAGCCGGCGTGACCTCGACGCGGTGCGTGTCGAGGGCGGGCGCCGGTTGACCGGCGCCGTCCGGACCCCCGGGGACAAGTCGATCTCCCATCGGGCCCTGCTCATCGGGGCGCTCGCCGAGGGGACGACGAAGGTGCGCGGGCTCTCCGATGGCGACGACGTGGCCCGCACCACCGCCGCGGTCGCGGCCCTCGGCGCGGTGGTCCGCCCGGCCGACGGGGGGACCGAGATCGAAGGAGGCCGGGGCCGGCTGCGCGAGGCCGGGTCGCTCGACTGCGGCAACTCGGGGACCTCGCTCCGCCTCCTCGCCGGCGTGGCGGCCGGCCTCCCGTGGTCGACGACGCTGACCGGCGACGCCTCGCTCTGCTCGCGGCCCATGGACCGCATCGCCGAGCCGCTGCGAGCGATGGGGGCGTCGGTGCGGGGCGAGGGCCCGACCGAGCGGCCGCCGCTGGTCGTCGAGGGCGGGCACCTCGTCGGGATCGAGTGGGCTCCGCCGATGGCGAGCGCCCAGGTGAAATCGGCGATCCTGTTCGCCGGGCTCGACGCCGACGGCGAGACCGTGGTGGCCGAGAAGGTCGCGACACGGACGCACACCGAGGAGCTCCTCGCCGCCGCCGGGGCCGACCTCGTCGTGGAGCCATGGGGAGAGGGCCGCCGCGTCACGCTGCGGCGCTCTGCGCTGCACCCGCTCGACCTCGACGTCCCGGGAGATCCCTCCCAGGCCGCCTTCTGGCTGGTGGCCGCCTGCGTCACCAAGGGGAGCGAGGTCACCGTCGAGCGCGTGTACGCGGGCGCCGAGCGCACCGGCTTTCTCCGGGTGCTCGCGCGCATGGGGGCCCACGCCGGCACCGGACCGGTGCTCCAGGGGGCCGCCGACCTGTGGGCCGCCAGCTCGACCCTCGTCGCGACCGACGTCGACGCCGAGGAGATCCCCTCGCTCGACGAGGTCCCGGTGTTGGCGGTGGCGGCCGCGGCGGCCACCGGCACCACGACGTTTCGGGACGTGGGCGAGCTCGTGGTGAAGGAGACCGACCGGCTGGCCGCCACGGTCGCCCTCGTCGAGGCGGTCGGCGGGAGGGCCCGCGCCGACGGTGACCGACTGGTCGTCGAGGGGTCCGGAGCCCTCGGCCCCGGGCCGTTCGAGTTCGACTCGGGGGGCGACCACCGGCTGGCGATGGCGGCGATGGTGGCGGCGCTCGCCTGCCCGGGCGGCGGGGTGGTGCGCGGCGTGGCCGCGGTCGGCACGAGCTATCCGGACTTCCTGGCCCACCTCGACGACCTGGGCGGACCCGGGACCTGGTCGCCGGCCGAAGGGCGGTGACCGCCGCGAGCGGCGCGGCCCCGCTGATCGCGATCGACGGACCGGCGGGCGCCGGGAAGTCGACCGTCTCCCGGGCGGTGGCCGAGCGCCTCGGTCTCGACCGGCTCGACACCGGGGCGATGTACCGCTCGGTGGCCTGGCAGGCCCTGCAGCGGGGCGTCGACCCGGCCGACGCCGACGCGGTGGCCGAGATCGCGCGGACGGCCACCATCGAGGTCGGAGCGGTCGTGACCATGAACGGCGTCGACGTGACCGCCGCGATCCGGTCCCCGGAGGTGTCCCGGGCGGTCTCGGTCGTGGCGGCCAATCCGCAGGTGCGGGCCGAGCTGGTGAAGCGGCAACGCCGCTGGGCCCGCGGCCGGGTCGGGGGGGTGGTGGAGGGGAGGGACATCGGCACGGTGGTGTTCCCCGGGGCGACGCTCAAGATCTACCTGACCGCCTCGGCCGAGGAGCGGACCCGGCGCCGCGGTCGGGACGAGTCGGCCGACGGGGTCGCCCTCCGGGATCGGATCGACTCGACCCGGGCGACCTCGCCCCTGACCCGGGCCGCCGACGCGCACGTCCTCGACACGACCGGGCGGAGCGTCGACGATGTCGTCGAGGAGGTCCTGTCATGGCTGTGAGCCCGGAGGAATCTCGCGACCGCCCCGCCCCGGATGTCCCCAGCCGGCCCGCGGTCTTCCGCGTCGACCCGCGCCGGGGCCCCGTCTACCGGCTGCTCCGGGGGATCGTGGTCGGCATCCTGCGGGTCTGGTTCCGGCCCCGGGTCCGGGGGCGGGCCAACCTGCCGGCCGAGGGGCCGGCGATCATCGCGCCGGTCCACCGGTCCAACGTCGACTTCGCCTTCGCCGCGGTGCTCACCCGCCGCAAGCTCTTCTTCATGGCCAAGGAGGAGCTGTGGCGGGCCGCCTGGTTCGGTCGGGTCCTCGAATCGCTCGGGGCGTTCCCGGTGCGCCGCTCGGGGAGCGACCGCGAGTCGGTGCGCCGGGCCGAGGAGGTCCTGCTCTCCGGCGAGCTGCTGGTGGTCTTCCCCGAGGGGGCGCGGCGCCTCGGGGACCACATCGAGGACCTCCAGGAGGGGGTGGCCTTCCTCGCCACCCGGACCGGCGCGCCGATCGTGCCGATCGGGATCTTCGGCTCCGAACGGGCGATGCCGAAGGGGGCGAAGTTGCCCAAGCCGATCGGGGTCACCTTGTCGATCGGGGCGCCCCTCGAGCCGGCACCGCGCGAGGAAGGTCGCCGGGTGCCCCGGAGCCAGATCCACCAGCTGACCGAGGCGCTGCGGGGGCGCCTCCAGGAGGCCTATGACGACGCGGCGCGGTAGGGGAGGCGGACGGAGCGCTCCCGCCGCCAGGTGCGCACGACGACCGTCGCGTAGCGCAGGCCGAAGAAGAGGTTCGAGCCCTTCTTGGACGACCCCGAGGCGCGGGGCCGCCACACCGTCGGGCGCTCGGTCACCCGCCAGCCCCGCGAGATGGCCGTGATGAGCAGCTCGGCGGTCTGGTATTGGCGCTGCCGGAGCCGGTCGACCACGTCGGCCAGCACCTCGGTCCGGAGCGCCCGGTAGCCGTTCGAGGTGTCGGTCAGGGTCGACCCGGTCAGCCGGTTCATCAACCAGGCGAAGACGACCACCCCGGTCCGACGGACCTGGTCGCTCGTCTCGTCGACCCCGAGCCGCCGGGAGGCCACCACGAAGTCGGCGGTGTCGTCGAGCAGCGGCCCGAGCATGACCGGCAGCTCGCCGGGGTCGTTCTGCCCGTCGGCGTCGAGCGTGACCACGTAGCGGGCCCCGCCGTCGACGCAGATCCGGTAGCCGACCTGGAGGGCCACCCCGTGGCCCAGGTTGGTCGGGAACACACAGGTCATGGCGCCCGATTCGGCGGCGATCTTGGCGGTGGCGTCCTCGCCGCCGTCCACCACCACGAGCGCGGTGACCGGCAGGCCGCTCGCCTCGGCCGGCACCGCCTTCAGGACGTCACCGATGTTGTCGGCCTCCTCGTAGGCGCAGATGAGCGCCACGACGGGGGAGAGCTTCACGGCCGGATAGCGCGAGGTGAAGTCGCGCATCGCCTCTTCGATCGCGAACTTCTCGAGTCCCTCGACCCGGCGCTGCTCGCGGTCCATGGGGCGCGTCACCGACCGGATCCGCCGCCCGCTCAGATCGAGCGGGGTCGGCCGAAGACCTCGCGGACGATGGGCTCGAAGTGCTCGAGCGGCTGGGTGGGGTAGTCGGGGTCGAAGCTCGTCTGGTCCCAGTCGTCGGCGAAGCGCTCGGCCAGCTCGAACCAGGGCTCGCCCTCGTACTGGGCCCTCGATTCGGGGTCGAGCTTGAAGTACCCGTAGTAGTGGCGGCCCTGGAAGTCCTGGTGGGCCGCGATGACCCGGTAGACGGGCTCCGACACGTACGGCTTCAGGATCTCGGCCGCGATCTTGGGGTGGTTGCTGACCGAGACCGCCTTGCCGATGTCGTGGCAGAGGCTGGCCACCACCATCTCGGTGTCGGCGCCCGCCTCCTCGGCCCGGGTCGCGGTCTGGAGGGAGTGGGTGAGCTGGTCGACCGCGAACCCGTCGGTGATGTCGGCGAGCGAGCGCAGCATCCCGAGCACCCGGTCGGCCACCCGCGGCTGGTTGGTGGCGGTCTGCACGGCGATGGTCTGCCACTGCTCGGCGGTCGACTCGTCCATGCGGGTGAAGGTCCGCTCGGTGGTCCTCGCGTCGGTGCTGGTCATCTGGCCTACCTCCCGCTCGTCATTCTCCCATCCCGCCCGCGGCGGGTCGACCTGGTCGCTCAGCTGGCGAGCGCGGTCAGGACGTCGGCCGCCGAGACCCTCCGGTCCTTGGCCGAGGGGTCCCGCCCCGGCGCGGGCCCGGGCCGGCCCGAGAGGAGGCCGACGGTGGTGGCGAGGGCCCGCAGCAGCTCGCGCAGCTCCGGCGGCGGCGGGAAGTACTCGTCCTCGGTGGTCACCCGCACGACCTCGACCCCGTGGGCCGGCGCCAGCGCGACGAGCACCGCCTCGACCAGCTGCTCGGGGGCCGACGCCCCCGCGGTGACCCCGACGGTGCCGGTGAGGTCGCCCGGGACCTCGGCCGGCCCGTCCACCCGGATGACCCGGGGACAGCCCGACGCGGTGGCCACCTTCTCGAGGGCGACGGTGTTCGACGAGTTGGCCGACCCGATGACCACGACCGCGTCGACCCGGCCGGCGATCTCGCGCAGCGCCGCCTGGCGGTTGGTGGTGGCGAAGCACAGGTCGCTGCGCCCGGGCAGCCACAGGTCGGGGTACCGCCCGAGCGCGGCCTCCATCAGCCCGCGCCACTCGTCGTGGCTGAGGGTGGTCTGGGCCAGGAGCGCGACCGGCATGCCGGGCTCGATCCCCTCGAGGGCGTCGAGGTCGCCCTCGTGCTCGACCAGGTGCACCGCCTCGGGGGCGACCGCCATCGTGCCGACCGCCTCCTCGTGGCCGGCGTGGCCGACGTAGAGGACCTGATAGCCCTTGCGGCTGCGCATCTTCAGCTCGTGGTGGACCTTGGTCACGAGCGGGCAGACCGCGTCGATCACGAGGCCGGCCCGGCCGCGGGCGGCCTCGACCACCTCGGGGGCGGTCCCATGGGCGCTCAGCATCAGGGGGGCGCCGGCCGGGACCTCGGCCACGTCGTCGACGAAGATCACCCCGAGGGCGCGGAACTCCTCGACGACCAGCTGGTTGTGGACGATCTCGTGGTAGCAGTAGACGGGCGGCTCGAAGACCCGGACCATCCAGGCGAGCGCCTTGATCGCCTTCTCCACCCCTGCGCAGAAGCCCCGCGGCTCGGCCAGGAGGACCTTGTCGACGCCCACTCATCCAGGCTACCGGCGCGCTCGGAACCCTCGGGGAGCCGGCCCTCCGGCCCCGAAAACCGCACGAAGACCGAAATCGCCGCCCGTCGACCCCGGTAACCTGGGCTTATGTCGGTCCCCAAGGTGACCGCCCTCCTCGAGGGGTCACCGGCCGCGACGGCGGGGTTCCGGGTGGGCGACGAGCTCCTCTCGCTGAACGGCGAACAGCCCCGCGACGTGATCGAGTACCAGCAGCTGGTCGACGGGGCGCGCCTCGACGTCGTGGTGCGCCGCCCGGGCTCGCCCCTCGACACACGGATCTCGGTCCACAAGGAGGTGGGGGAGCCGCTCGGGCTCGAGGTCTCGGCGGCGGTCTTCGACCGGGTGCGCACCTGCGACAACCACTGCGCGTTCTGCTTCATCTACCAGCTGCCCAAGGGCATGCGACGGAGCCTCTACCTGAAGGACGACGACTACCGGCTCTCCTTTCTCTACGGGAACTTCACCACCCTCACCCGGTTCACCGAGCTCGACGCCGAGCGGGTGATCACCGAGCGGCTGGGCCCGCTCTTCGTGTCGATCCACGCCACCGACCCGGCCGTGCGGGCCTCGATGCTGCGTAACCCACGCGGCGCCACCAGCCTGCGCTGGCTCCGGGTCCTCCTCGAGGCCGGGATCGAGGTGCACGGCCAGGTCGTCGTGTGCCCCGGGGTGAACGACGGGCCGGTGCTCGAGGACACGATGCTCGGCATCCTCGACGAGTACCCGGCGCTCGCGACGGTGGGCGTCGTGCCGCTCGGGCTGAGCCGGTTCTCCCACGAGCCCGACATGCGGCCCCACACGACTGGCGAGGCCGACGCCGTGCTCGACACCGTCGCCCGCACCCAGGACCTGTGCCTGGACGCGCTCGGCCGGCGCCTCGTCTTCGCCTCCGACGAGTACTACCTGATGGCCGGCCGGTCCTTCCCGGCGGCCGAGGCCTACGAGGGCTACCCCCAGCACGAGAACGGCATCGGGATGGTTCGGGCGTTCGAGGCCGCCTTCGAGGGCGACCCGGGTTCCGCCCACGGGGTGCGGCCCGGCTTCTTCGCCTGGGTCGACGGCGCGCCGCCGGACGGCTACCGGGCCCGGCGGGCCACCCCGTCGGCGCGCGGGGCGGCCGGGGCCCCGGTCGCGATCCTGACCGGCGCCTTCGGGGCTCGGGTGCTCACCCCGCTCGTCGAAGGACGCGAGGGTGTGCGGGTGCTCGAGGTCGAGAACCGCTACTTCGGCGGGACCATCGGCGTGGCCGGGCTGCTCACGGGGACCGACGTGGCGGCCGTCCTCGAGTCCGAGCCCGACGGGCAGCGCTACCTGCTCCCCGACGCGTGCCTCTCGAAGGGCGTGTTCCTCGACGGGCGGCACGTCGAGGAGCTGCCGCGATCCGTCGAGGTGGTCCCGACCGACGGGCTCTCGCTCCGGCGCGCCCTCGAGACGGTGCCCGCCCATGCCTGACCCGCCGCCCGAGCGGG
>Ga0209415_10000530_pt1 | contig 71138 bp, 73 predicted proteins | sample PeaSoiSIISIP2007_FD_187696 | JGI IMG/M metagenome (GOLD analysis project Ga0209415, IMG submission 187696) | Peat soil microbial communities from Weissenstadt, Germany - SII-SIP-2007 (SPAdes) (version 2) | ecosystem: Environmental > Terrestrial > Soil > Wetlands > Peat | place: Germany...
AACCTCAACCGCTGGCACGTGCGCTATGCGCATATCACCGTCGGCTGGCTCGCCTTTCTCGGCGCGCTGGTGGCGGTGGCGCTGTTCTCGCCGCCGGTGGCCTCGGGCATCGCCCGCATGTCGCTATTTTTGGTCGCCGTGTTCGGCTTTGCTCTCGTCGTCTATCTCTCGACCCACGGCTTCGATCGGGCGGTAATGTTGATCCCGACCTGGCTGTTGCTGGTCGTGTGGGTAGTCGGCGCGGCGCTCACCGTGCTCGGTTTCCTCACCAACGATATCGTCGGCCCGGCGCTCCTCGGCGGTCTCGTGCTCATCGTCATGCTGATCGGCTTTACCGTGATGCAGCACGCGTTTGCCGGCGGCATGGCGCAGGGCATCGTCACCGACGTGGAGCGGCGCGCGCTGGCGCTGACCGGCGCCGGCGACATGATCTGGGACTGGGACGTCGCCGCCGACCGCATCTTCACCAGCCCGGAAACGGAAGTGATGCTCGGCCTCAAGCACGGATCGCTCGACGGCGCGGCCGCGACCTGGCTCGAAGTTCTGCATCCGCTCGACCGCGACCGCTTCCGCGCCACACTCGACGGCGTCGTCGAACAGCGCCGCGGCCGGGTCGCCCAGGATTTCCGCATGCGCACCGCGGACGGGCATTATCTGTGGTTCGCGCTGCGCGCACGCCCCGTCGTCGGTTCCGACGGCGAAGTCGTTCGTCTGGTCGGAACGCTGACCGACGTCACCGAGTTCAAGACCGCCGAGGAGCGCCTGCTGCACGACGCCGTGCACGACAACCTCACGGGGCTGCCCAATCGCGAACTGTTCCTCGACCGGCTCGAAGCGGTGCTCGGCTTCGCCAAAGTCGACAGCACCATCCGCCCGACCGTGATGGTAGTCGACATCGACCGATTCAAGCAGGTCAACGATTCGGTCGGCATGGCGCTCGCCGATTCGATCCTGCTGACGCTGGCGCGGCGGCTGGGGCGGCTGATCAAGCCGCACGACACGCTGGCCCGCCTTTCCGGCGATCAGTTCGGCCTCATTCTTCTGTCGGAGCGCGATTCGGCGCGCATCACTGCGCTCGCCGAGACCATCCGCCGCACTTTGCGCGCGCCGATCACCTTCAACGACCGCGAGATATTCCTCACCGGCTCGATCGGACTGGCGCTCGGCGATTCCGAGCCGCAACGCGCCGAGGAGCGGCTCAAGGACGCCGAGCTCGCGATGTATCACGCCAAGCGCAACGGCGGCGATCGCATCGACGTGTTCAAGCTGGCCATGCGGGCGCGTAAATCCGATCGGCTGTCGATCGAATCCGACCTGCGGCGGGCGCTCGAGCGCGAAGAGATCACCATCCTTTATCAGCCGATCGTGCGGCTCGACGACCGCGCGGTCGCCGGCTTCGAGGCGCTGGCGCGCTGGAATCACCCCAAGCTCGGGCGCATGTCGCCCAACGAGTTCATCACCATCGCCGAGGAGACCGGGCTCATCGTCGAGCTCGGCCTGTTCGTCCTCGAACGGACCGCGCGGCAACTGAGCGCCTGGCAGCGTACGCTGCGGCCGCGCGAGTCGCTGTTCGCCAGCGTCAACGTGTCCTCGCGGCAATTGCTGCGCCACGATCTGATCCAGGATCTGCGCACGGTGCTGGCGCGCTCGCCGCTCACCCGCGGCTCGCTCAAGCTCGAACTCACCGAATCGGTGGTGATGGAAAATCCGGAGCACGCGGCGCAGATGCTGCACCGGATCCGCGAGCTCGGCGCCGGGCTGGCGCTCGACGATTTCGGCACCGGCTATTCCTCGCTGGCCTATTTGCAGCGCTTTCCCTTCGACACGATCAAGATCGACCAGTCCTTCGTGCGCATGACCGCAAAGGGCACGCGACCGGTGATCCTGCGCTCGATCATCGCTCTGGCGCACGATCTCGGCATGGATGTGGTCGCCGAAGGCGCCGAAACCGATTCCGACGCGGTCGAGCTCTACCAGCTCGGCTGCGAATACGCGCAGGGCTTCGTGTTCGGCGAGCCGATGACTCCGGAGCGCGCGCGCGAACTCCTCCAGCCGGACAGTAAAGTGGAAATGGCGCGCTAGCGGACGTCAAGCGTGCCCGGCCTCGCTCGACAGCATGCCGAGATCGATGCCGATCTTCTTCAGCGCCTTGTCGTACTTGCCGCCGATATCCGCGCCGAAAATCAGCTCCGAATCCGGCGCGCAATGCAGCCAGCCGTTTCCCTGAATCTCGCTCTCCAGCTGCCCGGGGGCCCAGCCCGCATAACCGAGCGCCAGGATCGCGCTTGCCGGCCCATCGCCGCGCGCGATCGCCTTGAGGATGTCGAGCGTGGCGGTGAGGCAGATGCCGTCGTCGATCGGCAGCGTCGAATTCTCGATGAAGAAGTCGGCCGAATGCAGCACGAAGCCGCGCTCGGTTTCCACCGGGCCGCCGCGCATCACTTTCACCACGCCGGCGCGCGACCGTAACTGAATAACGTCGGCTGCCGGAATCACGTCGAGCTTCACCAAGAGATCGGAGAAATTGATGTTGGGCGCCGGATGGTTGACGACGATGCCCATGGCGCCTTCGGACGAGTGCGCGCAGACATAAATCAGCGAGCGGGAAAAGCGGTCGTCGAGCATCGCCGGCATGGCAATCAGCATCTGGCCATCCAGATAGCCCCTGCCCCGACCCTCGCTTTTTGCGGACGTGCCGCGCGCCAATTTCATGGCGGAAGGTTAGCCGATCGATCCGTTTTTGCAAACGAATGGCGGCGACAAAAGTTCGCGGTAACCGTCACAATTGCGGGCGGTCGCGGCAACGCCGCAGGTCACGATCATTTCAGTGGCGCGTGTGGGCGGCTTCGCCCTACACAGCACCGTCATGATTCAAGCAATAGCGCAGCGGATAATCGTCGCGGCCATTGCCGTCATCGGCGCCGGCAGTATGCCGCTCGCATGGGCGCAAGACGCTTCCGGCTGGGACGGCGAACTTCACGCCGCCGCGCGGCTGATCGGCGGCGCGGCGGCGAGCACCACGTTACTGCGGGCCGGCCTCGAAATCCGGCTCGACCCCGGCTGGAAAACCTACTGGCGCTATCCCGGCGATTCGGGCGTGCCGCCCACGCTCGATTTCACCGGTTCGCAGAACGTTAGATCGGTGACCGCGTTATGGCCGGCGCCCAAGCGATTCGCCGACGGCGCTGGCGGCCAGTCGCTCGGTTATTTCGGCGACGTCGTGTTCCCGCTGCATGTCGTTCCCGAGGACGCGAGCAAGCTCGTCGCGCTGCGCGTCAAAGTCGGTTACGCTGTCTGCGGCAATTTGTGCGTACCCGCACAGGCCGACCTCGACCTCACGTTGTCCGGCAAGCCGAGCGCCGAAGAACCGGCATTGGCTGCGGCGGAAGCGCGTGTGCCGCGCCGTGTCCCGCTCGGCGCGACCGGCGAACGCGGCGGCCTTGCCGTCCGCTCGGTGCATCGTGAAACGGACGGTGCGCAAGCCCGCGTTATGGTCGAGATCGCCGCACCGGACGACATGGCGCTCGATCTAATCGTCGAAGGGCCGACGCCGGACTGGGCATTGCCGCTGCCCGCGCCGGCCGGCGGCGCGCCGGGAATGCGGCGTTTTACTTTTGTGCTCGATGGGCTGCCGCCCGGCGCGCACGCCGAAGGCGCGATGCTGACATTGACCGCCGTCTCGCCCAACGACGCCATCGAGGTCGAAGCCCGTCTCGACTAATTCCCCGGATGCACTAACCTAATGTCGGCGCTATAACTTAATCCCGCGCGAAGAATACCCGATTTCTGGATAACGAGAGGATACGGACCATGCCGATCAAGGTTGGCGATCGCCTGCCCCCCGACGTTAAATTCCGTGTGATGGGCCCCGACGGCCCAGCCTGGAAAACAACCGACGAGATATTCAAGGGCAAGAAGGTCGTGCTGTTCGCCGTTCCCGGCGCCTTCACGCCCACCTGCAACAACAATCACCTTCCCGGCTTCCTCAAGAATGCCGACGCCATCAAGGCCAAGGGTGTCGACACCATCGCGGTCACCGGCGTCAACGACGTGTTCGTCTTCGACGCCTGGAAGAAGGCGACCGGCGCCGGCGGTAAGATCGAATTTTTGGCCGACGGCAACGGCGATTTCGCCAAGGCGCTGGAGATGACGATGGACGGCTCGGGCGGAGGCCTCGGCACCCGCTCCAAGCGCTACGCCATACTGGTTGAGGACGGCGTGGTGAAGAAGCTGAACATTGAGGAGGCGCCCGGCAAGGTCGAGCTATCGGGCGCGGACAATCTGCTGAGGCAGCTGTGAGGTCCGGGCGCCGCTAGGCTCGCCTGGTGACGTGGTTCAGCGTCGCTTCGAACTCGTACCGCTGGCGCTGACGGCTCGCGCGCACGAACATGAACATGAGGATCTTCACGATCCTTCTGATCATGTTTTTGCGCACCTGCTCGCGCGTGCGCATGGCAAAGATCAACGCCATCTTCTTGTCGAGCTCGACATGCAGGCGACTGATCTCGAGGCTTTGCCGGCTGAGTTCGCCGGAATGGCCCGCCGCCTTGGCCCGCATCTCTTCGATGCTGACCTCCAGCCGCCGCACCGACATGGCGAATTGCGCGCGCAAGGCATCCTTGTCGGCCTGGATTTCGTTGATCGCCATCGGCGTGGCTTCGTCCAGGTGCCGCTTGGTCAGCCGCACCGCGCGCGCATGAATGAGCGGAACGAATGCCAGCATCAGCAGGCATCCCGCCAGCAATCCGACGCCGCCCAACATGATCCATTCAATCATCGCACGCCTACGCTGAGTAAAGGTCTGTGACTGTGACCGAAATGATGCGGGCGCCCGTCGGTTTTGTTTGTTTCAACACAAAGGGCGCCCGATGCATGCTGTTGCTTTAAGACCGCTCGGCCGCTCCACCGTGAGCGGCCGCCTGACTTAGAGCGCGGTCTGGATCGTGGTGAAGATCGCGACCAGCTTGTGGCCTACGCCGGACACCGACGGAATAACGGCGACCGAGATGCCGGAAGTGATCAGGGCGTATTCGACCGCGGTCGAGCCGGATTGGTTTTTCAGAAACTGGCGAATCTTGTTCAACATTGTCGATGGCTCCTCATCTAAAAATCGACCGAGGCCATTTCCGTATCAGAAGCGCGTTGGTAAATGAATCGATACCTCGATTAACCGTGAACGCGTTAACGGACCGTCAGCCAAAACCGCCCCGAAAAAAGAACGGGCGCCAGCCGTGAGGCGAGCGCCCAGTTGAAGGACAAACAGACAGACGATGTGAACCGCTCGTGACCGAGCGGGCCGGATTACAGGGCGGTTTGCACCGTAGTGAAGATCGCGACTAGCTTGTTGCCTACGCCAGAAACCGACGGAATGACGGCAACGGAAATGCCTGAAGTGATCAGGCCGTACTCGACCGCGGTCGAGCCGGATTCGTTTTTCAGGAATTGGCGAAACTTGTTCAACATGTCGATGGCTCCTCTACTAGATCGACTGAGGCGCAATTTGGTATCAGAAGCATGTTGGTAAATAAATCGAAACCGGAATTAACGGTGAACTCGTAAACGCCGTTAAACAAATCGGCGACGCAATCTTTTTGTTCGCCGGCGCACCCGTGTCAACCGAGCGCGGCGCCGGCGCCGCGGATTTCGGCGATTGCTTCGCGCGCGAGCGCATCGGCGCGTTCGTTCTGCGCGTGACCGGAATGGCCGCGCAGCCAATGCCAGCGCACCTGGTGCGGGGCCAGCGCGGCTTCGAGGCGCTTCCACAGATCGACATTCTTCACCGGCTTCTTGTCGGCAGTAAGCCAGCCATTCTGCTTCCACTTGGCGATGTATTTGGTGATGCCGTCGCGCAGATATTGGCTGTCGGTGTGCAGATCGACGCGGCACGGCCGTTTCAGCACCTCGAAAGCGGCGATTGCCGCCATCAGCTCCATGCGGTTGTTGGTCGTGTTCGCCTCGCCGCCCTTGAGCTCCTTCTCGTGGTCGCCGAACGCGAGAATCGCGCCGAAGCCGCCGGGGCCAGGATTGCCCGAGCAGGCGCCGTCGGTGTGAATGACGACGTGCGGCAGCAGCGATGTCACGGCGCCGTCACTCCGTAATCGTTTGCGCTTTTGACTTTCTGATGGAACCGCAGCTTGCGCAGATATTCGATCGGGTCCTTGGGCCGCACCAGCGCGCCTGCCGGCACGTCGAGCCAGTCGACCAGCCGCGTGAGCAGAAAACGCAGCGCCGCGCCGCGGGCGAGCAGCGGCAGCTTCTCCCATTCCGGCGGCGATAGCGGCCGCGTCTTCGCGTAGCTGGTCAGCAGCGCGCGGCCCTTGGTGACGTTGTAGGCATGATCCTGCTCGAAGCACCAGGCGTTGAGGCAGACGGCGACGTCGTAGACCAGCGTGTCGGTGCAGGCGAAGTAGAAATCGATCAGGCCCGAGAGCCTGTCGCCGAGGAAGAATACGTTATCGGGAAAAAGGTCGGCGTGAATGACCCCCTGCGGCAGCCCGCGCGGCCATTCCCGCTCGAGCGTATCAAGCTCGGCGGCGAGCACGGCTTTGAGGTCGCGCTGCACCTGATCGGCGCGCTCGCCGCACGCCGCGTAGAGCTGCCGCCATCCGGCGACCGAGAGCGCGTTCTCGCGCCGCATGGCGAAATCCGCCCCGGCCAGATGCAGCCGCGCCAACGCCTCACCCAGCGCGGCGCAATGGGCGGCGGTCGGGCGGCGGATCCACATGCCGTCGAGAAAAGTGACGATCGCCGCCGGCCGCCCGGCGAGCCGGCCCAGCATCGCGCCGGCGCGGTTCTTCACCGGCTGCGGGCAGGTGATGCCGGCCCTCGCCAGATGCTCCATTAACGCCAGGAAGAACGGCAGATCGCGCTCGGCGACGCGCCGCTCGTAGAGCGTGAGGATGAAATAGCCGCGGCTGGTATGGACCAGGAAATTCGAGTTTTCGACGCCCTCGGCAATGCCCTTATAAGCCAAGAGCTCGCCGATGTCGTAATCGGCGAGGAAGCGGCCGAGTTCGTCCGCAGCGACATCGGTATAAACCGCCATGCGGATCTCCTGGTGTCCCGATTCCTCACCGGGGCGGTTTGGTGGTACCGCCGCAGGCAATATGATTGCACGGCGGCAGCGGCAACAAGGGGGCGAATGCATGCTTTTCTATCTCACGACCCAGCCGCTCTGGGTCTCGGGCGCGATCCTCGTCGGCTTGACCACCGTGCTCGCCATGCTCGGCCCCTACCTCGTTCGCCGCTTCGTCACGCTCGACAAACTGACCACGAACAACGAGATCGCGGGGTTCAAGTTTGCCACCGTCGGCGTGCTATACGCGGTCCTGCTGGCCTTCGCCATCATCGTCGTCTGGCAAAAATTCACCGAAGCGGAAACGACGGTCGCGCAGGAAGCCGGCGCCGCCGAAACCGTCTACCGGCTGTCCTACGGCGTCGGCGACCAGCCCGGCGCCGCGCTGCGCAACGCGCTGAGCAACTATCTCTCGGCGGCCGTCGCGGTGGATTGGCCGGCCATGGATCAGGGAAAGATGCAGGCCACGCGCCCGGTGCGGCAGGCGCTCGACGGACTGTACGCCGCGACGCTGGCAATCGAATCGTCGGAGCGAACCAACGTGCAACTGATTTCCGAAATTCTGCACCAGCTCGACATCATCACGCAGGCGCGGCGGATAAGGCTCGTCGCCTCGGAAGGCACCGTGCCCGGCGTCGTCTGGATGGTCCTGTTCGGCGGCGCCATCCTCACCATCGTTTTCACCTTCTTCTTCGGCGCGCGCAGCCTGCGTGCGCAAACGCTGATGACGGCCATGCTGTCCGTGCTGATCTTTTCGGAGCTCTTGACCATCGTCGCCATCGACCGGCCGTTTTCCGGAATCGTCAAAGTCGGGCCGCATGCGCTCGCCGACGTGCTGGCGGATTTCAGGGCCACGACTGGCGGCGCGCCGGCCCCCGCCGAGAAAAATCGATGACTGCCGCACTATCGGTCGCAACCTCGCGGCGATATGATCGCAGCGGCAAGATTGCGGGCAACCGGGCGACGCGCGCATGAAAACCATCCTCGTTCCCACCGAGAATAACGCGGCGATGACGTCAGCCTTGGACGCGGCGTTGTTGCTGGCGCAAAAATTCGACGCTTGCATCGAGGGCTTTGCCTTGCGTCCGGCGGTCGCCGACATCGTGGCTATGGATCCGGACGCCGGCCTGACCATGGTCGCGGTCAAAGAGAACGACGCGGAAATGGTGCGCCAGGCCGAGGATACCTTCCGTTCCTTCATGCGCGGCCACGGCCTGCAAGAGCGCGCCGCCGACGCGACCGCTGCCGCTTCGTTGTCGTGGACGTGGCATGCCGGCGCGCCGAGCGGCCAGGACTTCGCCGGCAGTTACGGCCGCGTGTTCGACGTCATCGTCCTGGCGCGGCCGGGCGAGGCCTGGCAGAGCCCGTCGATGGTGACGCTGGAATCGGCCCTGTTCGAAAGCGGCCGTCCCGTACTCATTGCCCCGCCGACCTCCCCGCGCTCGCTCGGCCGCCACGTGCTGATCGCCTGGAACCGTTCGACCGAGCAGGCGCGCGCGACCGCGTTCGCCATGCCGCTGCTGCGTCTCGCCGAGCGCATCACTATTCTGACCGTCGAGGGCGCGACCGTCGCCGGACCGAGCGGCGTGGAGCTTGCGCGTTCGTTGCGGATGAACGGGATCGCCGCCGAACCGATCACCGTCGCCGCCGGCAAGACCAATGCCGGGGATGCTATTCTGGCCAAGGCCGCCGCGCTCGGCTGCGACCTCATCGTCAAGGGCGCCTATACCCAGAGCCGGCTGCGGCAGATGATCTTCGGCGGCACCACGCGGCACATCCTCGCCAACGCCGAGCTTCCCGTGCTGATGGCGCATTGACGCGCGCCGCCGGCCGCTATCGCAAATCCTTGCGGATGATCTTGCCGACATTGCTCTTGGGCAAACTGTCGACGAACACGATCGTCTTCGGGACCTTATAGCCGGCCAGCCTTTCGCGGGCGTATGTGGTCAACTCCGCCTCGGTCAGCGCCGGATCGCGCTTGACGACGAACAGCTTCACCCCTTGCCCGGTATGCGGATCGGCGATGCCGATCACAGCGGCTTCGAGCACGCCCGGATGCTGGACGATCACGTCTTCCACCTCGTTGGGAAACACCTTGAAGCCGGAAACGTTGACCATGTCCTTCTTGCGGTCGAGGATTTTCAAAAAACCTTGCGCGTCGAACGCGCCGATATCGCCGGTGTGCAGCCAGCCGCCAGCGGTCAGGACCAGCGCGGTCTCGTCGGGCCGCTGCCAGTAGCCCGGCATGACTTGCGGGCCGCGCACGCAAATCTCGCCGGCTTCGCCGACCGGCAGGTCGTTGCCCTGATCGTCGCGGATGGCGACTTCGGTCGAAGGCACCGGCAACCCGACGGTGCCGATCTTCGGGCTGCGCACCGGATTGATGCAAACGACCGGCGAGGCCTCGGTCAGCCCATAGCCTTCGACCAGATCGGTGCCGGTGATCTCGTGCCAGCGCGCCGCCACGGCGCTCTGCACTGCCGCGCCGCCGCCGACGGCGAATGCGAGCTTGGAGAAATCCAGTCCGGCGAAATCGGGCGCGTTGATCAACGCGTTAAACAGCGTGTTGACGCCGGTCATGGTCGTGACCTGCGCGCGGCGCATGGTGCGGATGAGCCCCTTGATGTCGCGCGGGTCGGGGACGAGCACGCTCAATCCGCCCATCAGGACGAACGCCAGCAGGTTCGCGGTGAGCGCGAAGATATGATAGAGTGGCAGTGGCGTGAGCACCGAGCCGCGCTCTTCCGGAATATACGGCGCGATGACGGCGCGGCACTGCAAGGTGTTGGCGACCAGATTGCGATGCGTCAGCATGGCGCCTTTCGGCACGCCGGTCGTGCCGCCGGTATATTGCAGCAGCGCCGGCGACGCCGCCGCCGGCTGCGCGTCGGCATAGCCCGCGCCCGGCGTCCGATGGCAGGCTTTTCCCAACAGCGTGAAGCCCGGAAAGCGCCAGGCCGGCACCGCGCGGCGGATGTAGGTGTTGGCGAAATTGAACAGCGTGCGCTTAAGCGCCGGCATGAAATCGCCGAGGCGGGCCACCACGACGTGGCGGATTTGCGTCTCGGGCAACACCGGTTCGAGCTTGTGGGCGAAATTCTCCATGATCACGATAGTCACAGCGCCAGAATCCGCCAGCTGCTCTTTAAGTTCGCGCGGCGTGTACAGCGGATTGACGTTGACCACGATGAGGCCGGCGCGCAACGCGCCGAGAAACGCCACCGGATACGCCAAGAGGTTCGGCAGCATAATGGCGATGCGGTCGCCGGGCCGGCACTTGACCTCCTCGATGAGGAAGGCGGCAAAGGCCCGGCTGACGCGCTCCCATTCGCCATAGCTCATGCGCACATTGAGGCATTCGAAGGCCGGATGCACCGCGTGCCGCGCGCAGGCGTCGAGCAGCAACGCCGACAGCGACGGATAAGTGTCGGGATCGATGCTGTGCGGAATGCCCGGCGGATAGGAGGCAAACCAGAATGGCTCCGCTGTGGCGCGAGCCGGTGTGGGGGCGTTCTCGGTCTGCAACGTCATGACCAAATCCTTGGGGCGCGGGCCGCGACGGCCCCTCCCCACCAATCTATGGCAAATTTCGATCACACGATATCGAGAGTACGCCACTTTCCCCTCTCCCCTTGTGGGAGAGGGGAAAGCAAAAACATTCTCGCGGCCCGGATGCGTCCGAGTTTTGCAACGGCCATTTCCACGTCGTCATTGCGAGGAGCGGAAGCGACGAAGCAACCCAGAATGACAACGCCTAACTGGATTGCTTCGCTTCGCTCGCAATGACGAAAGAAAAAAGGAGGCAGAACGCCGGCAGACGTGTAGTCCAACGATCCGCACGCAAGCGGCGTGCGGCACGCACCAGCGGATGCGCCCGCCTGTCGGCGTTCCACCGCGGCTCTTCGGGGGACGAACCAACGCCCCCCTTTCAGCTTCAGGCGCACTTCCTGGGACGTGGGGACTTCCTGAAATCTCCTGTCCCAGTCCAGCGACTTGGTCGCAGACCGGTCCTAATGCCGGCCGGGCGTTGTCCCGAAGCCGCCCGCGAGCGGAATGTATCGTTCCGCGCGCGGGCGCCGCTCTCGCTCCGCGATCAGGAGTACCTCATGATGGCGTCCTGAATGACTATTAATATCACGATCAGTGACGAAAGTCAAGAAATGTCACTATGACCGTGACAATTTTGGCTTCTGGCCCGCGTCGGGGCGGTTGCCGCGCCGCACCTAACGCTTTGAGCGCGCACTCAAAATTGAATTCAACCGTTAACCATAGTGAGGCTTCGGACCCTGCGCGGGCCGCGTAAAGCCGTACACAGGCCGGTGTGGCTATTTTTTGCCACACTGGGCCGTTAACCCTTGTTCCGGTCGGGGGCGGGTTGGACGAGTTCTCGTTAACCCTTCCCAAATTAACACTGCGTTAGGGTTGTCAGCCGCGGCATGCCGGGGCGGACGATCAGTCGATGTGTCGATGACAACGCGAGGACGCCGGTGCTGGCTGGTGGGGCGCGCCTGAAAACTTGTCGTAGTGCGGCGTCGCGCGCGTTTTATTCGTGCGGTCTCGCCGGCCTTCTCATCCTCTTCGGCGCACGCGCCTTGCAGAACGCCGTGGCCGAGGGCGACACCCGCACCATCTCGCTGCACCACATCCACACCGACGAAGACATCACCATCACTTTCAAGCGCGACGGCCGCTATGACGAGGCGGCGCTGGAGAAGCTCAACTGGTTCTTGCGCGATTGGCGCAAGGAGCAGGAGACGCGCATGGATCCGCACCTCATCGATCTCGTTTGGGAGGTGCAGCGCGAGGCCGGATCGAAACAGCCGATCTGGGTCGTCTGCGGCTACCGCTCGCCGGAAACCAACGCGATGCTTCGCCGCCGCAGCGGCGGCGTCGCGCGTTTCTCCCAACATATGCTCGGCCACGCCATGGACTTCTACATTCCCGGCGTGTCGCTCGAACAGCTGCGCGTCATCGGCTTGCGCCTGCAACGCGGCGGCGTCGGTTTCTATCCATCCTCCGGCTCGCCGTTCGTGCACATGGATACCGGCGGCGTCCGCATGTGGCCGCGCATGACTCGCGAGCAACTGGTCCGCGTCTTCCCCGACGGCCGCACCGTCCACATCCCGACCGACGGCCGCCCGCTCCCGGGCTACGCGCTGGCGCTGGCCGATCTCCGCGCCCGCGGCGGCAACCCGTCGGAATTGCTGCTCGAGCAGGCGCGCAATGCCGGCGTGCAAGTCGCCGACGCCGGCATCGTGCAGCTCCACGCCAATCCGATCGCCAAATTCCTCGGCCTCGCGCGCGACGACGAGGATGAAGAGGCCGCGCCGATGCCTGCGGCCGCCGCGGCCGCCGCCGCGAAGACGACGCCGCCCTCAGCCGAGCCGCTGCGCACACGGGCGAAAGCCGCGTTGGTCGCCGCCGTCGATCGCGCCGAGGACAAGCTCGCCGCCGAAAAGGTCAAGCTGGTCAAGGTCGCCTCGAAAGTCCACGTGATCACGCGCGCCGAAGCGGCGCCGCTGGCGGCGCTGACGCCCAACCAGATCATCCTGGCGCGCGGCTATTGGCAGGGCCTGCCCGACGGCATGACCGCCCGCCAGGCGCAAACTGTTACAAATCCGCTCGCCGCCGTGCGCCCATCGGACACCGAGGTCGCCGGCGCCGCGCCCGAGGCCACGGCATCCGTCGGTCCCTTTGCCGCGGCGGGCGACGATCGGGCTCCCGCGGCGCGCGCGCTCGCTTACGCCGAACAGGCGGCGCGCGATGCGGCGATCCCGGTGACCGCGGCCACGACCGTGACCAGCGCGCCATTGCCGCGCATCGCCAGCGCACGAATTATCGCGGTACAGATGGCCGACAACGCAACGACGATCGCCGTCAAGCGCGTCGGCGATCGGCCGGTCTCGGCTATTCTCACGGTGGCGAACAAGAAAGTGGCGGCGGCGCTGGCCGACATTACGCGCCTCGACGATCCCTGGCTGCGCGCGCTCGTGGTATCGCCGAGCGTCAGCCGTACGCTATCCGTCACGTCGCTCGGCGCGCGCGACTTCCGCACGCTCGCCGCCTTGATGGTGCAGCCCGACAGTTCGGTGATGATGACGTTCACGGCGGAGCCGAATCCCGGCCTCGCGCCCGACCGCTTCAGCGGCAACCCGATCGTGTTCGTCTCGACCGTGACCTATCCCCTGCACACCGCGGGTTTGCAGTAACGGCCGTCACCGCAGCATGCCGAGCGCATGCATATAAGTCTCCAGCACCGCTTCCTGCTCCTTGCGCTCGTTGACGTCCATCTTGCGCAATTTCACCACGGTGCGCAGCGCCTTGGTGTCGTAGCCGTTGGCTTTGGCTTCGGCGTAAACGTCGCGGACGTCGTCGGAGATCGCCTTCTTCTCCTCTTCCAGCTTCTCGACGCGCTCGACAAACGCCTTAAGGCGGTCCTTGGCGAAACGGTGGGCGGGCTGGTTGTCTTCGGCGGCGACGGCGGTGGCCATGGGGCACTCCTGGGCAATAATCTGCCCAAGCTTTTCGAAAGCGCGCGCGCTTCGGTCAAGCCGCGTTCGCGCTCATCCACAGCACTACACAGAGCTTTTCGCACGGGCCGCGCGGCATCAATGCTTTTGGCTTGCTTTTTCGAATGCCGCCTGCTGCGCGCCGGTGGCTTCCTTCTGATGCTTGGCCCGCCATTCGTCGTAGGGCATGCCGTAGACGATCTCGCGGCTTTCGTCCTTGCTCATCGGCACGCCTTTCGCGTCGGCGGCGTCCTTCATCCAGTTTGACAGGCAGTTGCGGCAGAATCCGGCCAGATTCATCAAATCGATATTCTGCACGTCGGTGCGTTCGCGCAAATGCGCGACCAGCCGGCGATAGACGGCGGCTTCGAGTTCCACGCGGGTTTTATCGTCGGTTACCATGATTTCCTCCGCGGATGCGTTATAGGAAAGATAGAGATGCGGGCGGCATCTGGCCAGACGCGGCGACACCGGGATGCGATCGAAACGCGAATTGCTGGAAGCGATGTTTGCCGGCGCGGTCGCCGCCGCGCACCCGGCGGGCTGCCTGCCGCCGAACCTGCCGGAACCGCCTGCGCGCGGCCGCCTGGTGATCCTCGCCGCCGGCAAGGCCGCAGGCTCCATGACGCAAGTCGCTGAAGCCCGCTATGTCGATTTGCCGCCGACACGCCTCGCCGGCCTGGCGGTGACCCGTCACGGCTATGGCCGCTCGACGCGGCGCATCCCGGTTATCGAAGCGGGCCACCCGGTGCCCGACAAGATCGGTCTCTCGGCGACCCGGCGCGCGCTCAAAATCGCCGATGAGGTCGACGCGCACGATCTGGTCCTCGTCCTCCTCTCCGGCGGCGCTTCGGCGAACTGGATCGCCCCGGCAGCGGGCATCACGCTGGAAGAGAAGCAAGCGACCACGCGGGCGCTCCTCAAAAGCGGCGCCGCCATCGGCGAGATCAATACGGTGCGCAAGCATCTCTCGCGCATCAAGGGCGGCCGCCTCACGCAGCGCGCGCATCCCGCCAAAGTCGTGACGCTGGCGATTTCCGATGTGCCCGGCGACGAGCCGGCGGTGATCGGTTCCGGGCCGACGGTGCCCGATCCGACCACGCTTGCGGACGCGCGCGAGATCGTGCGCCGCTATCGCCTTGATCTGCCCGAGGCCGTGACGCGGGCGCTCGAACAGGCCGGCAACGAGACGCCGAAGCCCGGCGACAAGGTCTTTGCCGGTTCGGACTATCGGATCGTGGCGCGGCCGGCCGATGCGCTCAACGCAGCCGCGCAGCGCGCCAGCGCGGCGGGCTACGAATGTCTCATCCTCGGCGACCGCCTTGAGGGCGAGGCGCACGCGGTCGCCGCCGAACAGGCCCGCCTCGCGCTCGGATTGCGGGCCGAGCGGCGCCACGCCGTCATCCTGTCCGGGGGCGAGCTCACCGTCACCTTGCGCGGGAAGGGCCGCGGCGGCCCGAACCAGGAATTTGCGCTGGCGCTTGCCATACATCTCAACGGCGCCGAAGGCGTCGCCGCGCTCGCCGCCGACACCGACGGCACCGATGGCGGCAGCGGCCGCCCTGACGACCCGGCCGGCGCCTTTATCGACGCGACCACTTTGTCGCGGGCCCGCGCCGCCGGCCTCGATCCCGCCGCCTTTCTCGCCGACAACAATTCCACGGGGTTCTTCAATGCGATCAGCGATTTGTTCCGGCCCGGTCCGACATTCACCAACGTCACCGACTTCCGCGCCATCGTCGTTGACAGGCCGTAAGAATTGACCGGATTCTGCAGCGGAAATGAGCGACGCGATTCATCTTCGGACGGCGGCGAGCACGCTTGCGGCAGGCTTGTTTGCGATGCTGGTGCTGGCGGCGTCCGCCGGACCGGCCGCAGCGGATCTGCGGCTTTGCAATAACACCGGCAGCCGGGTCGGCGTCGCCGTCGGCTACAAGGACGCCGACGGCTGGACCACCGAAGGCTGGTGGAATTTGCCCTCGCGCACCTGCGAGACCGTGCTCAAGGGCAATCTGGTCGCGCGCTATTATTACGTCTACGCCGTCGACTACGATCGCGGCGGCGAGTGGATGGGGCAGGCCTTTATGTGCACCCGCGACAAGGAGTTCACCATTCGCGGCATCAGCGACTGCCTGGCGCGCGGCTACGATCGCACCGGATTTTTCGAGGTGGACACCGGCGAGCAGCGCGCCTGGACCGTGCAGCTCACCGAATCGAGCGAGCAGCCGGCGTCGAAGCCCTTGCCGGCGGGCAATCCGCTCACGCCCGCTCCGCCGGCTGCGGCGGTTCCGGCGGCGCCGGCCGCCGGCGCCCGCCCGCCGACCGGTAAAGCGGCGCCTGCCATCGCGCCCGGAAGCCAAAGCCGATGAGGCGACGGCGACGCACCAAAGTGGTTGCGACGCTGGGGCCTGCCTCTTCGAGCCGCACCGTCATCGGCCGGTTGTTCGCGGCCGGCGCCGACGTCTTCCGCATCAATATGAGCCACACCACGCACGAGCGGATGCGCGAGCTGGTGGAAACGATCCGCGCGGTCGAAGCCGAATGCGGGCGGCCAATCGGCATCCTCGTCGACCTGCAAGGACCGAAGCTGCGGCTCGGCAGCTTCAAGAACGACTTCGCCGAGATCGACAGCGGCCAGGATTTCGTCCTCGATCACGATCCGGCGCCGGGCGACGCGACGCGGGTGAATCTGCCGCATCCGGAAATCTTCGCCGCCATCAAGCCGGGCGACACGCTGCTCATTGACGACGGCAAATTGCGGCTGACTGTGACCGAAGCCGATGCGCAGCAGCGCATCGTCGCCCGCGTCAAGATCGGCGGCAGGATATCCAACCGCAAGGGCGTGAGCCTGCCCGACACCGTGGTGCCGGTCGCGGCGCTGGCGCCGAAGGATCGCGCCGATCTCGAAGCCGCCCTCGATGCGGGGATCGACTGGGTGGCGCTGTCCTTCATCCAGCGCCCGGAGGACATCGCCGAAGCGAAGAAGATCACCCGCGGGCGCGCGGCGGTGATGGCCAAGATCGAGAAGCCGCAAGCGGTGACGCGGCTCGACGATATCCTCGATCTCGCCGATGCGCTGATGGTGGCGCGCGGCGATCTCGGCGTCGAGATGCCGCTGGAAAAAGTCCCCGGCGTGCAGAAGGAGATGACGCGCGCCTGCCGCCGCGCCGGTAAGCCGGTCGTGGTCGCCACCCAAATGCTGGAATCGATGATGACCAGTCCGGTGCCGACGCGCGCCGAGGTTTCCGACGTCGCCACCGCGATCTTCGACGGCGCCGACGCGGTGATGCTGTCGGCGGAATCCGCGGCTGGCCAATATCCGGTCGAGGCGGTGGCGACCATGAACCGCATCGCCGAAGAGGTGGAGAACGAGGCGATCTATCCGCCGTCGCTGCACGTCCTGCACACCGAACCCGAGGCCACCGGCGCGGACGCCATCGCCGCGGCGGCGCGCCAGGTGGCCGAGACGCTCGACCTCGCGGCCATCGTGTGCTGGACCTCATCGGGGGCGACCGCCATGCGCGTCGCGCGCGAACGGCCGAAGCCGCCGATCGTGGCCATTTCGCCAATGGTCGCCTCGGGGCGCAAATTATCGCTGGTCTGGGGCGTCCACTGCGTCGTCGCCGAGGACGCCCGCGATCAGGACGATATGGTCGAGCGCGCTTGCCGGATCGCGGTGCAGGACGGCTTCGCCAAGGCCGGACAGCGCGTCATCGTCGTTGCCGGCGTGCCGCTCGGCACGCCCGGCGCCACCAACATGATGCGCGTGGCCTTTGTCGGCGGGCAGACGGCCGGCGGGTAGCGAGACGTTAACTCGCCGCCCGACAGTACGACCATCGTGCCGCCGCTCGATACGACATCGCCGATCTCAGTGAAGCCAGCCGAGATTTTGTAAGGAGAATTGGCTGTGTGATAACGGTCATTGGGACCCTCGATTTCCAACCCCGAGCCGAACTGCACAAGCCATGGGCGCTTTGGGCGCCGAAAAATGTGCTGAGGAGCACAAAATGCCGCTTTGGCGGGGGGAAACTGCGCTTACGAGCACAAATGCCGCTTTGGCGGCTCCGGACGGTCCCTTACCGGCCGCCAGGCGACATCAAGCTGATGGCAACTCTCAGCCGCGGCTTGCCAGCTCCTCGACCGCCTCGGCGACGCGGTCGGGAGCGGCATGATGGAGCATGTGGCCGAGGCCGGGCAGCACGGTGAGCTTGACGCCCGGCGCGGCCGCGACGAGCTTCATCGCATGTTGCTGCGGCGGCACCAGCGGATCGCGATCGCCGTTGAGCACGATCGTCGGCACGAGCAGCGTACCGTAGCGCTCCGCCTGGCGCGCGAGCGCTTGCTCGAGAGAGCCGACATCCGCCCAGTTGTTCAGCAAGGTCGCCGGACGCAGCACCAGCATCGCGGCGCTGCGCTTGACATAATGCCGCGGAATGACCTGCGGCAAAAACGCGGTGCGCGATCCGGGCCAGATCAGCATCGCGCCGAACGGCAGCGCCAGCGTGTAAGCAAACAGCCAGCCGATGGGGCTCGACAGGAATGCGTTGAGCCGGCTCAGCGGCCACACCCCCGGATGCGTCGCCGGCGCGAGGAGGACGAGGCCGGCGACGCGATCCGGAAAATCGAGCGCGAAGGCCAGCGCCAGCGTGCCGCCAAAGGAATGGCCGACGATGATCGGACGCTCGACGCCGAGTCCGTCCAAAACCTGGCGCAACACCACCGCCTGAGCGGCCGGTGAACTGTCTTCGTTTTTCTTGCGCGCACTAAAGCCGAGGCCCGGCCGGTCGATGAGGATCACGCGGTGGCGCGCGGCAAGACGTTCGCCGAGCGCCAGATCCATGTCGCGGAGATTGCTGCCGGCGCCGTGCAGCAGCACGACCGGCGGCGACCCCGTCTTGGAATCCTCCCCCAACTCGACCACGTGCTGGCGAGAGCCGCCGACATCGATGAAGCGGCCGCGCGGCGCATGCGCCCGATCGATCAGCCACGCGCCGGCAAAGGTCACGACGGCACCGGTGCCGAGAATCACGACGATGATAATGATCGTAGTCATCGCTATCTCGAACTTTCTCCCCGCAAAGCGGAGGAGGTTAAACCGGGCTCACAGCGCCTCGCCGTTGAGCCAGCGCGCGCCGCGCGCGTAAAGCTGCACCAGCTCGGGCCCGTCGATTCCGGGCATGTCGAGCTTCACCTTGTAGCCGATCCCGGCCTGCAAATAAGCCAAATGGCGGTAGCCTTCCGGGAAGCGTTTGAGCACGTTCTGATCGAGCACAAGCTTGGCTGCCGGATCGACCGGATCGAGCCGGTCCTTCTCATAGATCGGCTGGCGCAGCACCAGTCCCCAGCGATCGTCGCGCCGGGCGAAGAAATCGAAAAAGCGGCCGGTGCAGACCACGTCGCAGATCACGCCCTCGACCGGCGCGCGCTGCGAGATCGTCATTTTGGTCTGGGCGATGGCGCGGTCGCCGGCGACGTCGATCGAGCTGCCGCCGAGAAAATGCAGGATGCGCACGCCGCGCGCCCAGCCTTTGTCGTTGACCTTGATGAATTCCTCGAAGCCGCCCTGAAACCACGTCGCCATCATGCGGCCGTCGGAATGCCAGACGGTGCGGAAGCGGTCCCAGAGCCGCGCGTCGCGCCAGACGGCCCAGTTCTCGACCAGTTCGCGGATGATGACTTTGTCGGCGGCGGTATCGGGCATGGTACTCCTTGCGTCATCACCGGGCCGGCGCCGACGGGTCCGGCCCGAAGTGGCCGGCCCGATGACAAGCTCCGCGCCGCGACCCGGTGATCCATCTTGGCCGCTGAGAGAAAGGTAGATGGATCGCCGGGTCAAGCCCGGCGATGACGGCCCGACGGACGATCAAATATCGCGGCCCTCGACCTTCTCACGGAGCGTCTTGATGACGTCGGGGAGGTGCTCGAGGTGAGGGTCGATGGCGAGCGCCTTGCGATAAGCCTCGAGCGCGTGCTTGTCGTCGCCGATCTCCTGCAAAATGAGACCGAGGCCGGACAACGCCCCGAAATGGCGCGGCTCACGCGCCAGCACCTCGCGAATGTCGGCGAGCGCGTTGCCGTAATCCTTTTGCAGATAGTAGATCGTGGCCCGCCGGTTCCAGGCTTCCGTGTAATCCGGCTTGAGCGCGACGACGGCATCGAGGAGCTTGATCGCCAGCTCGTAATCCTTGGCGTCTGCCGCGGCCTTCGACCGGCTCATCAGCAGATTGCAGGTGTCGCTGCCCGACACCATCCACACCGCCCAGATGCGCTCCTCGATCGCCTTGGCGCTTTCCGCGTCCGGCGCGATTTTGAGCGCGTCGAACAGAGTATCGAGACTGAAAGCCCGTTCGCCGCGCTCGGGCCGCGGCAGATTGCCGGGCGGCGCGACCCAATGCGGCGCCGGCGAGCCTTCGGGGACACTCTGCGCAAGCGCCGGCGCATTAATGGTCGGCGCGAAGATCAGTGCACCGAGCGTAACGGCCGGGAGGAATCGCAAGGCCATGCGAAAGAGTCTAATCACCGCGCGCGGCGCGGCAAGGCCGAAATATGCTCACAGCCGCGTGAACAATGGCGCGTTTGCGTGCAGCTTAGCCTTGTTACGCTTAGCCTTGGCGGGCTTTGAAGCGCCGGTGCGTCTTATTGATGATGTAGACGCGGCCCTTGCGGCGCACGATGCGATTGTCGCGATGCCGGCTACGGAGCGATTTCAACGAATTACGGACTTTCATGGGTAAACGTCCCGCCTTTTGGCGGTTGCTTACGGAGACGCCGCCGGCTTGTCAATGACGGCACCTTACTCCGCATTTTGCGCCGATGCGGCGCCGATGCGCGAGTTTTCGCCGGGCGAAACCGCGAGGTGTCCGGCCGCGCGGGCGCCGGTGAAAAAGCTCCTCGGAAGATTGGCCAATTTGGTCCAGGCCCGCAGCAAAAAGCCGAGCGGTCGCGGCATGGCGTGGCGGCAGACGGCGAGCTTCCGCACCTCCTTCGGCACATGCCACAGGCTGCGGCTGCCCGCGGGAAAAAATACCATGTCGCCCGGGCCCAGCCGGCGGACTTCGCCTTTTTCGTCGGTGACGAAGACTTCGCCGGAGATGATGTGCAGCGTTTCATCGACTGTGTAGTGCCAGTGGAAACGGCCGGCGGTGCAGGACCAGGCATAGACCGATGCGGTGCCGTCGGCGCTCCGCGCCAAACGCGTTGAGCGCACCTGCGGCGTCCCCTCGACGATCCAGTCGGGGTCAATGGGGCTCGGGTCGAGCGCGATACCGGCCGGGGCGGCAAAAACGACGGGCTGTGACACGGTACTTTTCCCCCTTCAACAGTTCGGCAATCTATCCGGCGGACGAAATCCCGGCGCGCGACCGCGCGCCGCCGCGCCGAGAATCCTGAAAAGCATCGCGAGGCGCGCGTCGCGCCGGCTCTGCCGGCGTGCGCCGGTTCGATTTGCGTCGCTGCAAATCGTCGATCCAGTTTCGATAGACGCCGACGGCGAAGCGGCGCCAGCTGCTGTCCAGTCCGGCCTCGATGGCGGCCATCGGAAAATCGGCGATCAAATCGGGGCGCCGAGGGCCGATCGCCCGGATGCGAAAGACCTCCGCCAGCGCCGCCGCCTCGGCGCTGAGATAGCCTTGCGGCGCCGCCGGATAATGCACGCGCTCGCCGCGCAGGTAGCGGCCGACGTCGCGGCGATATTCACGCGCGAGCGAGTTGGTGTCGTATTCCGGATGACCCTGGAAGAAAACGAACAGCGAGCCGCCGCGCTCCTCGCGGGCGAAGGCATCGACGCCGGCCGTCGCCGAACGGCTGAGGAGCCGATAGCCGCTCGCCGCCAGCGCCGTCGCCGGCAAATCGTTGAAGCGCGAATGCGGCACGCACGGCCGCGTCACGCCGGCCGTCAGCGGATGGTCGGCAACCGTTTCATAGTCGAACACGCCGAACAGCTTCTCCGCGAGCGGGCGGCGTTCGATGCCGTCGGCGTGGAGGACGGCGGCATGGGCGGCAAGGCACGACCAGATGGTCGAGGCGGTGTTGTCGCGCGCCCAGTCGACGAGCTTGGCCATGGCCGGCCAGTAGGGTTCGTCCGCAAGCTTCGCGGCGCGCGGCTCGGTGCCGGTGACGATCAGCCCGTCGAGGCGCGTGTCCCACAGTTCCGCGACATCGCGGTAGCGAGCCGCGAGTTGTTCCCGCGTCGCTGAGGTCCGCGGCATTTCCGGGATGGAGAACAGCTTGAAGCGAACGGCGAGGTCCGGCGTCGCTGCCGCGATGAGATCGAGGAATTGCCGCTCGGTCGCGTCGAAGGCCGCGTCGGGCATGTTGTTGACGAGCCCGATGGCGAGCTCATCGCCGGGAGCCGAATCCGCGGTCGCGTCGGAGCGCGCGGTATCGAGGAGAAGCGGCATCAACCCGAATCCCTCCAAACTACTCGGCCGCGACCAGCCGCGCCACGTCCGGCGCTTGCGACGCGGCGAGCGCCTGGTCGAGATCGGCAAGAATGTCGTCGATATGCTCGATGCCGACGCTGAGCCGAATCATCTCCGGGCCCACGCCGGCCTTGGCTTGTTCCTGCGTCGACATCTGCCGGTGCGTGGTCGAAGCCGGATGGCAGGCAAGCGACTTGGCATCACCCATATTGACCAGCCGCTTGAACAGCTTGAGCGCGTCATAAAACACCTTGCCGGCCGGAAAGCCGCCTTCGATGCCGAAGGTCAGGATCGAGCAAGCGCGGCCGCCGAAATATTTCTGCGCCAGCCGGTGATAGGGATTATCGGCGAAGCTGGCGTAATTGACCCAGGCGACGCGCGGGTCATCGCGGAGAAATTCGGCGACGCGGCGCGCGTTTTCCACGTGGCGCTCGACGCGCAGCGCCACCGTCTCGATCCCCTGGAGCAGGAGAAACGCGGAAATCGGCGCCAGCACCGCACCGGTGGTGCGCAGATGGACGCTGCGACAGCGCGCGATATAGGCGGCCGGGCCGAAATGCTCGGTATAGATCAGGCCGTGATAGGAGGGATCGGGCTCGCTGAACATCGGAAAGCGGCGCGCATGCGTCTTCCACGGAAAGCGCCCGGAGTCCACGATCGCGCCGCCGAGCGTGGTGCCATGACCGCCCATGAATTTGGTCAGCGAATGAACGACGATGTCGGCGCCGTAATCGATCGGCCGCAGCAGGATCGGCGTCGCCACCGTGTTATCGACGATGAGCGGGATGCCGTGCCGCGCGGCGACCGCCGCCAGCGCCTCGATATCGCAAATGTTGCCTGCCGGATTGCCGACGCTTTCGCAGAAGATGGCGCGGGTCTTTTCGTCGATCAGCTTCTCGATCGCGTCGGCGCCGTCGGTTTCGGCAAAGCGCACGGCGACGCCCTGCCCCGGCAGGATATGCGCGAACAAAGTGTGCGTGGTGCCGTAGAGCTGCGGGATAGAGACGATGTTGCTGCCGATCTCGGCGAGATTGAGCACCGCATAGTTCAGCGCCGCCTGGCCCGAGCTGACGCACAATGCCTCGAGACCGCCCTCAAGTTCGGCGACGCGGCGTTCCAGCACCGCGGTGGTCGGATTGCTGATGCGGCTGTAGCGGTGGCCCTCGACTTCGAGGTTGAACAAGGCGGCGCCGTGGTCGGCGCTGTCGAACTCGTAGGCCACCGTCTGATAGATGGGAACCGCGACGGCCCTGGTCGTCGGCTCGGTTTCGTAACCGCCATGGACGGCTACTGTATCGCTTTTCATGATCGTCCCGTCGCGCCCGAACTTTATCCCCTCTCGCCCAATGTATCCCCTGTTGGTTTCTTATCCGTGGCGAAAGCGAGCGGCAACGCGACGGCGAAGGGTTAAAAGGAATAACGTTAATCGTTCCGCCGAAGCGGCATTACCGCCGATAAAACCGCTCAGCGGCCGCGAAGATTAAAATTTTAGCCGACATCGAAGCGAAAGATTCACTTTATTGGGCGATCATCGCCGCTATGGTGCTGATCGAGACGGAACGGGCAACGCAGGCAGCCGCAGGCGATAAAACTGCCCTGCGCGACTGGACGCGCGCGCTGGAGGCGACCGCGCCAATTGCCGCCCATCCGCAACGCCTGTTATCGACCATCATCGCTGAACTCGCGCGCGCGCAACCCGACGCGCCGGCGCTTGTCTCCGCCCACGAGAGCCTGACTTACGCCGGGCTCGCCGCGCGGAGCAATCGTTACGCCCGCTGGGCGCTCGATCAAGGTCTCGGCAAAGGCGATGTGGTCGGCCTGATGATGCCGAACCGGCCGGAATATATGGCGATCTGGCTTGGGCTGAGCCGCGTCGGCGTAGTTGTCGCGCTCATCAATACCCAGCTCCCCGGCTCTTCGCTCGCTTACTGCATCGACGCCGTCGAGCCGAAGCATCTGATCGTCGCCGCGGATTTTTGCGGCGAGTTTCACGCGGCCGCGGCGTTGTTGAGCCGGCCGAAAATCTGGGCGCACGGCGCCGGCGCATTCGATCGCATCGACCGCGCGGTCGAGCCATTCTCCGGCGAGCCGCTGATGCAGGCGGAGCGCCGCGCGGTGACGATCGCGGACCGCGCGCTGTTGATCTACACCTCGGGCACGACCGGATTGCCGAAGGCGGCGAATGTCAGCCATCGGCGGCTCCTGCAATGGAGCCTGTGGTTCGCCGGCCTGATGAATACCGGCCCCGCCGACCGGCTCTACGATTGCCTGCCGATGTATCACAGCGTCGGCGGCGTGGTCGCCACCGGCGCGCTTCTGGTCCGCGGCGGCTCGGTGCTGATCCGCGACAAATTTTCCCTGCAGCATTTCTGGGACGACGTCGCCGGCGGCGGCTGCACGCTCATTCAATATATCGGCGAATTGTGCCGCTACCTGGTCAACGCGCCGAAACATTCGCGCGAGCGCGCGCATCGGCTGCGGCTCTGCTGCGGCAACGGCCTCAAAGCCGACATCTGGGAAAAATTCCAGGAACGCTTCGCCATTCCGCGCATCCTCGAATTCTACGCGGCGACCGAAGGTAATTTTTCGCTCTATAACGTCGAAGGCAAAATTGGCGCCGTCGGCCGCGTTCCCTTCTTCCTCGCCCATCGTTTCCCGCTGGCGCTGGTGAAGTTCGATGCCGCCACCGCCCTGCCGGCCCGCGACGCCCACGGCTTCTGCATGCGCTGCGCGACGAACGAGACCGGCGAAGCGATCGGCCGCATCCGCCGGGATGCCGCGGAACCGGGCGGCGACTTCGAGGGCTATACCAGTGCCGAGGACTCCGAGCGGAAAATCCTCCGCGACGTCTTCGAGCGCGGCGACGCCTGGTACCGCACCGGCGATCTCATGCGCATGGACGCAAACGGCTTCTTCTATTTCGTCGACCGCATCGGCGACACGTTCCGCTGGAAGGGCGAAAACGTCTCCGCCGCGGAAGTCGCAGCCACGCTTGCCGCGTTTCCCGGCATCAAGGAAGCAAGCGTTTACGGCGTGCCCCTTGCCGGCGCCGACGGCTCAGCCGGCATGGCCGCGATCGTCACCGATGGGCAACTTGATTTCGACGAATTGCGCGAGCATCTGGCGCGCTCGTTGCCGCCCTATGCGCGGCCGAAATTCCTGCGCGTCGCCGGCCGGATCGCGACAACCACGACCTTCAAGCACAGCAAGGCCGAACTGCAACGCGAGGGCTTCGACCCGGCGGCAACGGAAGATCCGATCTATTTCGACGACGCGGCGAAGAGGGCCTTCGTGCCCATGGACCCCGCCCTCTACGCGCGCATCCGGGACGGCAAGGTGCGCCTGTAAGGCGCCTTCATTGCGCCGCGCCCGCCCTTCAGGTAAATCCCCTAAACCGAATTGCGGAGATGCCCGTGTCGGAGGCAGTAGCGACGCGCGTCGAAAGCGGCAGCGGAATCGACCTGCGTAACCTGATCTGGGTCGCGCTGGCGCTCGTGGTGCTGATCGTCGCGATCGTCGCCGACAATGTCTGGGCGCTGAACTTCCTGCATGTGATGTGCGGGGTCATGTGGACCGGCATCGACCTGTTCATGGGCTTCGTGGTCGGCCCGATCATCCGCCACCTGCCCTTCGAGGCGCGGCGCGCCGTCGTCGTGAAACTCCTGCCGAAGACGTTGTTCCTGATGCCGACGCTCGCCATCGTCACCGGCACTGCCGGCTGGTACCACGCGCGCCAGCTCGGATTCCTCGATCTGCCCTGGCCGCAATACGGCTGGGTGCTGGCGGCGCTCGTGATCGTCGTCATTCTCACCGTGCAGGGCATCGGCGTCCTGCTGCCGACCAATCTGCTGGCGTATCTGGAGATGCGCAAGCCCGCGCCGGATTTGCCGCGCATCGGCCACCTCATGAGCCGCTACATTTACGCAACCGCATTCCAGGGCGTGATGCAGGTGGCGATCATCGTGGTGATGGCGAAATTCGTCACCGGAATCTGAGCTGACGCCGAACCGAACTCAAATATGCTCGGCCGCCTGCGCGGCGAGGAAGGTTTCGGCCTCGGCCTGTTCCGTCGTGGTGCGGTTGAAGAAGGCGTTGAGCAGCACCGCCGAGATCGAGGTCAAAATGATGCCGTCGCCGAAGATCGGTTTGAGCACATCCGGGAAGACGTGGAAAAAGGTCGGCGACACGATCGGAATGAGGCCGAAGCCGATGGAGATGGCGACCACCAGGACGCTGTTGCGCTGCCTGGCGTAATCCACGGTCGAGAGGATCTTGATCCCGGTCGCCGCCACCATGCCGAACATGATGAAGCCCGCGCCGCCGAGCACGCATTGCGGCACCGAGGCGACGATGAAGGCGAGCTTCGGGATGAGGCCGAGCACCAGCATGATGACGCCGCCGGCGACGCAGACCCAGCGGCTGTAGACGCCGGTGACGCCGACCAAGCCGATATTCTGCGAGTAGGACACGTAAGGGAAGGTGTTGAAGATGGCGCCGATGACGGTGCCGAGCGAATCCGCGCGCAGGCCGCGCTTGACGTCGTCGGCGTCGACCTTACGGCCGGTCATAGCGCCGAGCGCGAGGAACATGCCGGTCGCTTCGATGAACACGATCATCATGACCAGGCACATGGTCAGGCACGGGATCAGGTAGAATTGCGGCACGCCGAATTGCAGCGGCAGCACGACGCGCACGATCGGCTCCTCGGCGATGCCGGTGAAATCCGTCCAGCCGAGACCGATGGTGACCACATAGCCGGCCGTGATGCCGATCAGCACCGCGACATTTTGCAAAAAGCCGCGCGCGAACTTGATCACCAGCAGGATCACGGCGAGCACGAGGCCGGCGACCAGCAGATAGCCGGCCGCGCCGAAATCCGCCTTGCCGGCACCGCCGCTGGCCCAATTGACGCCGACGCGCATCAGCACCACGCCGATCATGGTGATGATCGAGCCGGTCACCACCGCGGGAAAGAAGCGCAGCACGTATTTTACGAACGGCGCGACGCAGAGGCCGAATATGCCGGCGACCAGAACGGCGCCGTAGATTCCGGTCAGTCCGACGCCGGGCATCGCCGCCATCGCCAGCATCGGCGAGATCGACACCGCCGTGACCCCCATGATGATCGGCAGCCGGATGCCGAAGGGGCCGAAACCGACGGTCTGGATCAGCGTGGCAATTCCGCAGGCAAACAAGTCGGCATTGATCAGCATCGCCAGCTGGTCTTTCGGCAGATGCAGCGCGCCGCCGATGATCAGGGGCACCGCCACCGCATTGGCGTACATGACCAGCACGTGTTGCAGCCCGAGCGTGCCGAGCTTGGGCAGCGGCAATACTTGATCGACCGGATGCACGCTATCGGCCGGATGCACAGTCTCGCTCATTGAAATCCCCCGCGCTGTAAAATGCTTATGCGGCAACGATTTCCGCATGCAATTTTCACGCCTAAAGGGATGGGGCCGGACCCGGCACGCGCCGGGGCGTCAGGGGGTTTGATGGATCAGGGCGCCGAGCGCCGCGGCGGCGAGCGCCAGCCAGGCAGCAATCAGGATGATGCCGCCCGCCGGCGCGGCCATGGCGAACAGCCGATGCCCGGCAAAAGTGCGCAGCGCAATATCGCCGGAGAACAGGCAGGCGCCCACGATCCAGGCGATCAGCGCGGCGAGAAGGAGCGGCCGCCACAGCAGCCCTTGTTGCGCCAAAGCCGCGCCGCCGATGACGGCAGCCGCATGAAACAGCAGCAAGTACGCCGCGCTATCGATGCCCGCATTCGGCGCGGCATGCGCGCCGGCGGCTGCCGGTATGACGCCGCTTGCACCCATCAGGCCGGCCAGCGCGATCAGGATCGTCAGTGCCACGGATCATCGTCCCTTGTTTGGCCCGCCCGGGTCGCCGGCCGATGATACTTGAAAAACAACTGCATTCGGCCATCCTAGAAAACACCACCGGGGTGATCCGATGACGAACGACACAGCATCAACCGGCACGAAGCGGCCGGCAAGCGAGCCGGCAGTCGCGGCGCTCACTGAAAAGAACCTGCCGGAAGCGGCGCGGATTATCCGCTTCGCCTTCGGCACGTTCCTTGGCGTCCCGGACCTGGACACTTTCTGGACCGACCGGGACTACGCTTTCGGCCGCCACCGCGCGCCTCACGTTGCCGCCTTTGGCGCGACGCTCGACGGAAAATTGGTCGGCTCCAACTTTGCGATCAATTGGGGAAGCGTCGGCTTCTTCGGCCCGCTCACCGTGCTTCCCGACTTGCAGGAACGCGGCATCGCGCGGGCATTGCTCGCCCGAACCATGGAGCAATTCGACGCCTGGGGAACGCGGCATGTCGGGCTTTTTACCTTCGCGCAAAGCCCGAAGCATATCGCGCTCTATCAGAAGCACGGTTTTTACGCGCGCTTCCTCACCGCACTTATGGCGGCACCGGCGCGGCGCGCCCAAACTCAAACCGGATTGACCCGCTTCAGCGCATTGAAGAAAACGCAGCAGGAGGCGGCTTTGCGTTCGTGCCGGGACGTAGCCGAAAGCATTTATCCGGGCCTCGACCTCGCCGCCGAAATACGCACGACCCAGGCGCAGGGCCTTGGCGATACGGTGCTGGTGGAAGGCGCAGGCGGCCTCGCGGCATTCGCGGTGTGTCACTACGGGCCAAAGAGCGAAGCCGGCGCCGATACGTGCTTGATCAAGTTCGGTGCGGTCCGCGACGGGCCGTCCGCCGAGCGGGATTTCCTTCGGCTGCTCGACGCCTGCGAAGCTTTGGCGGTCGCCGTCGGCATGCCGAACGTGCTGGCCGGCATGAACATGGCGCACGAGCAAGCCTATCGGCTTCTCATCGAGCGTGGATTTCGCACCGCAATCCAGGGCGTGGCCATGCACAAGGACAACGATCCCGGCTATTGCCGGCCCGGCGTCTATGTCATCGACGATTGGCGGTAGCGCGACTTGGGCGGCGGTTCTACAGTTCTTTGCCGATCATCTGATCGACCGAGTAAGGTCCGCCGCCTCGGATCGCAATGGCGAACAACACGATACCGAGCAGGAGCACGTATTCGGTGGCGCCACTGTTCCAGAAGAACCCGGCATTGATATGCGCGGCGAAAAGGGCAACAGCGATCTCTATGGCCAGCGCCGCTGCGAAAAACCGCGTGAACAGGCCGATGATGATGCAAATGGCGCCGACCGTTTCCAGAACCATGGCGGCAACCGCAAACGCGGTAGCTGGGTGCAATCCCACGCTGGCCATGTAACCACTGGTACCGGCGAGGCCGAAGGTGCCGATCTTGAGCCAGCCGTGCATGAGCAGATTAAAGCCGACGATTACGCGAACGAGCGTAAAGGCAATGTCACGCCAGGATCCGTAAAATCCCGCGAGGCCCGGAAAGAGTAATTTCGTCTCACTCGTCATGGTGTTTCTCCGTGCGCTCCATCCCGGCGCGCAGGGCGGCGGGTGTCTTGCCTTGACCGAACGATCATAGCACCGGACCGATCCGGCGATATCAACAGTTTGTGCTGGTGCAGTGCGACATGCCTGTTTATGGACGTTCGCGGCGCATCGTCCTGAGACGGTCATCGTCGCTTTGGGGGAAGCGGACTTTCGTAAAACACCGGCCCGCGCGTATTTATGAGTTCGCGGCCTGACGCGCCGCGCTACGCCGTCGCGCCGGCGTCGACGGTCAGTACGGTACCGGTGATATTGCGCGCCTTGTCGCCGAGCAGGAATTCGACTGCGTTGGCGACGTCCTCGACTTCGGCGAAGCGGCGCAGCGCCGTGCGCCGCATGACCTTCTGCATCGTCTCTGCGTCAAACCCGTGCGTCATGTCGGTCGCCAGAAAGCCGGGCGCCACCGCGTTGACGGTGATGCCGAGCCGCCCCACCTCGCGGGCGAGCGAGCGGGTGAAGCCGATCATCGAGGTCTTGGTCGCCGCATAGGCGGCAAGCCCGCTATAGCCGGTGACGCCGATGATCGAGGCGACGTTGACGATACGGCCGACGCCGTCGGCCATCATCCCGCGCACTACGTATTTGGTGAGCACGATCGGCGCCAGCGTATTCACCCGCACCTGCTCTTCGAGCTTTGAGTTGTGCATGGTCGCCAGCGCGCCGAGGTGGCCCAGCGCCGCGTTATTGACGAGGCCGAACAGCGGGCCGAACTCCCTGCGCACGCTGCGCACCAGCTTGGGGATGTCGTCGATCTTGTTGAAATCGAAGGGCACGAAGGCGAGCGTGCCGGGCCCGGCGCGATCGGCCTGCGCCATCGCCGCGGTCACATCCTTACTCTTGTTGCGCGCCACCGCGATCACTCGATAACCGGTGGCGGCGAGCTTTTGCGCAATGGCGAGGCCGAGCCCGCGGCTGCCGCCGGTGACGAGGACGCTGCGCGTGGCAGCGGCTTTGCTCTCGAGCATCGTTTCCTCACCCTTGCCGGCGCAACAGCTTGCCGGTCGCCGCGACATTGAGCGCGGGCACGAAGCTGATCGCCGCCGGAACCTTATGGCGCGGCAGCGCCTCGCGGCAAAGCTTGAGAATATCGTCCTTCAGCGCGCTCTGCCGCGGGCCGTCGGGCTGCCGGTCCGGCTCGAGCACGACCTCGGCGACGACGATCGAGCCGGTGACCGGGCTTTGCTTGCGCCGCACCAGCGACATGCGCACCGAAGGATGCCGGTTGATCACGGCTTCGACTTCTTCGGGATGAACCTTCAAGCCGCCGATGTTGATGATGCCGCCGTTACGGCCGGCGAAGTAATAGCGGTCGCCGCGAAGCTCGACGATGTCGCCGGTATCGACGAAGCCGTCGGCATCGGCAAGCTTTGCTACGCCGCCGGCATAGCGCGAGGCGGCGCCCGGCGAACGAATACGCAGCGAGCCGTCGACGACTTTCATCTCCACGCCGTCGCGGACTGATCCGACATAGCCGGCGGGAAAGCCGGCAAGGCCGTCATTGACGTCGAAGGCGACGCCGGCCTCGGTCGAGGCGTAAGCGTGGCCGATCACGGCGCGCGGGAACGCCGCGCGCAGCGCGTCGAGGATCGCCTGATCGGCGATCTCGCCGGAGAGGCGCACATAGCGCGGGGCGATGCCGCGGATTGCCGGGCTCATCAACGCCCGGCGCCACTGCGAGGGCGTGCCGGAGAGATGGGTGACGCCGTACTGCGCCAGCCGCGCCAGATGATCGGCGACCGGCTCGCCGGCGCTGGAGAGGACAAGCGAGGCCCTACCGAGCACGGCGCGGAGGAAAATCTGCAAACCGCCATAGCGGCGGATGTCGTAGAAGGTGCCCCACACCGCGGCACCGTCGGCGGCGCTGGGTGCGACGATCGCGGCGGTCAACGCGGCGAGATTGTGCACGGCGAGCTTCGGCGCGCCGGTCGTGCCCGAGGTCATCAGCAGCCACTCGGTGGCGGCGCGCGCGGGCAAAGCTTCTTTCATCGGCGCGATTGCGCCCGCGCAAGTTACGCGAACGGGCAGCGCGAGCGCCGGCGCGGCCGCCGTGCCCTCGTCGATCACGGCGGCGTTCACTTCGGCCGCGGCGATCATCGCGCCGAGACGGTCGGCCTCGACATCGGGCGGCAGCACGACGAAGCGGCGCGCGATGCCGTCAAGCTCGATCAGCGCGAGCGCCGTCGACAGCTGGTTCGTCGTCGCCAAGAGCACCGAGCGGCCGGAAAGCTCGGCGAGCCGGCCGCCGAGGCTTGTCTCGCGCGCGAGGTCGGTGAAGCGGACGGACGCGCCGCGGTCCCAAAGAAAAGCCAGCGCGCGCGCGTTGGCAACAAAGGCCCGCAGCGACGGCACTTCAACGCCCGCCATGCTCATAGACTTTCACGAACTCGCCGAGCGTCACCGGGAAAACGGCGTCCTCGGCGGCGGTGAACGGGTCGACGCCGAGCGAATCTTCCAGCCGCGCCACCAGCACGGCAAAACCGAGCGAGTCGAGGCCGCAATCGGCGAGCACGAGATCTTCCTTCAGCGGCGCCAGGATCTTGCCGTGCTCGCGCGCGATCCGCTCCATCTGCTCGATTATGGTTAATTTTACCGACATGGCCGCGCCTACGGTTTGTTCACTCGGCCCCCGTTATATTGGCGAACACTTACGATCAAGTTCCCGCAAGGCGCGTGGTCAACGCGAATGAATGCCCCTGTGACGGGTCTGCGCTGCCGCCAGATCGAGGAAGCCGACACCGACGCCGTGGCGTCGCTGCTCACGCGCGGCTTTCCGGCGCACGATCGCCGGTTCTGGCTCGATGCCTTCGCCCAGTTGCGGCGGCACCAGCAGCCTTCCGGTTTGCCAAAATATGGTTACCTCTTGGAGAGCAACGGCGCCGTGGTCGGCGCCATCCTGCTCATCTGCGCGACCATGCGCGCGGGCGCCGGGGCCGGTGCGGGCGACGAATTCGATACGCGCTGCAATCTTTCCAGCTGGTACGTCGATCCGCCGTTCCGCGCTTACGCGCCGATGCTGGTGTCGCAGGCGCTGCGCCACAAGAACGTGACCTATCTGAACGTCTCCTCGGCGCCGCATACCCGGCCGATCATCGAGGCGCAGGGCTTTTCGCGCTACAGCGACGGCATCTTCGTCGCCGTGCCGATGCTCAACGGCTTGTTCCGCGGGCCGAAGGTCGAGGTGTTCCGCGCGGACCGCGATCCGTCCGTCGCCTTCGACCCGTTCGATCGGGACGTGCTGGTGCAGCATGCGACGCATGGCTGCATCAGCCTGTGGTGCGCCACGGTCGAGCGCGCTTATCCGTTTGTGTTCCGCCGGCGCCTAGTCAAAGGCGCTTTCCCCTGCGCGCAGCTGATCTATTGCCGCGATGTCGATGATTTTGTCCGTTTCGCCGGGCCGCTCGGACGCGTTCTGGCGCGGCTCGGCGAGCCGGTCGTCGTCATCGACGCCAATGCGCGCATACCCGGGCTGTTCGGATTTTTCAGCCGCGGCAACATGCCGAAATATTTCAAGGGCCCGCGGCGGCCGCGGCTCGGCGACCTCGCTTACACCGAAAACGCGGTGCTCGGAGTCTGAGCCTCAGAGTGCCAGCGCCTGGCGCACCGCGGTCGGCCAACGCTCGAGCGCGACGCCGTGGGTGGCGAACAGCGCCAGCGCCAGGCGGTCCATCCCGAAGGCGACGCAGCCCGTATGCATCACCTCGCCCGCAGCATTGCGCAGGTTCCATGCCGTGCCGAAATGATCGCGGTGATCGTTGAAGCTCGTGCACGCGGTCGGCTCGGCCGCCGAGCGCACCGGCACCAGCAGCTCGAGTTTCAACGCCTGCTCAATCTGGCTCATCGCCATCAGCTTGCCGCCGCGGCCGAAGAAAGCGTCGCTCGCCGGCTCGATGCGGCCGGTCAGACCCAATTGGCCGGCGATATCGGCGGCGCGCGTCATCCAGTTCCGGCGGAACTCGCCGACCTGAGCCGCCGTGCCGACGCGGACATATTCGCGCATGCGGAACGATTGCAGGCGATCGAGATCGCGCGAGGGTTCGCGGCGGAAGCAGTCGCCGGCGACGTCGAATATCAGGCCGTCGGCCGGGACCTCGCCGCGGCTCGCAACCAGCGGATAGACCGGATAACAGGCCGCCGGCGTGAGCACGAGATCGCCGGCTGCAAGCTCCGTCGTCCAATCCTCGCCGTTTTCAAAGCGCTCGACCGCGCCGCCGATCGCGGTTTCAGCGCCTTCGAGACAGCAAACGCAGCCGAGAAAATGCGGGAAGCTTTTCAAATAGCCCGATCGTTCTAACAGCTTTCGGCTCATCACCGGCGGAAACCGCAGGACTTCCGCGCCCAGCTCGCGGTGGCGCGAAATCAGCGCGGCGACGGCGTCGACCACGCTTTCGAACGCGCCGGTGCGCGCATAAACACCGTCGATGCCCGACGGCAGCAGCAGCGCCTCGGCGATGGCGTCGAGCGGGCGGAGCGCCGGTTTCGGTTCCTTGAATGCCACGTTCATGAAAGCGCGCCTCATTTTGTTATTGTTGATTCATCCCCGCACGCCTAGTCGCGCAGCGACGCCGGCGCCCCGCCCAAGAGCGAGGCCATGGCGAGATTGGCGAGGATGCGGTCGTTGCTGATCATGATCGGCGAGGAAAGGATGTCGCGCAGGTGGCGGCCGACGGAAAAGTCGCCGTCGTTGCGGTAACCGGCGAGCCCGCAAGCCTGCATCGCGCTCATCACGGTCGCGAGCGCCAGCTCGGAAGCGTTGACCTTGCAAAGATTCATGCCGGTCTGAAAGTCGACAGATTCGAGCACCGCCGGATCGTCGGCGGCGAGCTCAAAACGCTGCGCGGCGCCGGCAACGAGGCTGCGCAGCCTTTGCAGCGAGGCGTTGGCGCGGGTCAGGTGCGAGGCGCCCGGCGGCAGCGTCCCCTCGGCGCGGCGCGTCGCCTTGCGCACGAAAGCGCGGGCGCGGTCGGCCGCGGCGGCGGCGATGCCGGCCCAGGCGCCGCTCCAGAGAAGATGCGCCACCGGCATCATGGTGCGGGCATGGATCTCGTCGTAGCGCACCGGCAGAATCTGTTCGGCTGCGCCGGAAGCAACGAACTTGAAACCGGCGCTGCACGTGCCGCGCATGCCGAGCGCGTCCCATCCGATCTCCTGCTCGAGCGTGTAGTCCGATTTGAGGAAAACCGCGAGCACCTGGTCCGAGCTCGCCGCGTCGGCCGAGCGCCGTGCCGTGGTGATGATGCCGTCGGCCGCCTCGCCGTAGGAGATGACGGTTGCGGCCCGTTCGAGGGTAATGCGCGAGTCGCGGTGTTCGATCGCGGCTTTGCTGTTGCGCACATCGCCGCCGCGCTCGCCCTCGGTGGTCGAGGACGCCAAGAGCAGCTGCTCCTTGCTGAGCCGGCGCAGCAACGCCTGATGCCATGGGCTGCCGCGGCTATGCCGCGCGAGGCAGGCGACGCTCGCCTGATGCATGGCGTAAATCATCGCCGTGGAGGCGCAGGCGCGGCCGAGCACGTAGCAGACATCGACGATGTCGGAAATGCCGGCGCCATCGCCGCCGAGTTCGCGCGGCACCGCGGCGCCCAACAGCCGCTCGGCGCGCGCCGCGTCGATCGCTTCGGCCGGGAAGCGCGAGGCGGAATCCACCGCATACGCGTGCGCCGCCGCGACCGCCGCCACCTTCTCGGCGCGGGCGGCGAGATCGGCGAGCTCTCGCCCGGGCGCAAGTCCTTCGGCAAGGACCGGGCTCCGCGCCGCGGGTCTCAGGGTGACGGATGCGTTCACGTCTGCCTCGCCGCCATTGGGGATTCGTCGCGATCCTATAGGCGAAGAGGTACTGCCAAACTGGCAAAACGTCGCGGCGATCATCGCGAATTTCCGCAGTTCTTTTGCATAAAGGTTACCAATCGCAAACTCTTCGCGTGCTAATCGATCAGATGTGCACGCAGCTGCGACGATGGCGCGCAGGCGGAGACGGAAAGTGGGAGAGTGTTAACCGTGCTTGACCGCACCAATCCCGACGTGACCGAGCGCGTGGCGCTCTTGGTGCGGCGGATTCTGGGCAAGCGCGCTATCGTGCGGCCGGTCGGGCCCGACGACGATCTGCGCGCCTGCGGCCTCTCCTCGCTCGAGATCGTCAATCTCATGCTGTCGGTGGAAACGGAATTCGCCATGCGGATTCCCGAGCGGGACATGACGCCGGCGAATTTCCGCTCAATCGCGCGCATCGCCGCGCTCGTTTCCGCGACCCCGCGCTGATCGGCAATCAGGCGTCCGAACGCTTCGCCAAAAACGCCTTCAGCGCGGACATGACTTCCTTGTCGGCGGCAAAGTCCTCGGCCATGCGCTCGTAGAAATGCGCGGCGCCTTGATAAAGCTCGCGCGCGGCGGGGTCGTCGCCGACGAAGCCGGCGATCTCCTGCATTTCCGCGATCCAGCGATAGGCTTTCGCCGGCATCATCGGCAGATGCTGCCGAAACAGCGCCAGCAATTCCTTCTGGCTGAATGAAAGCTCCGCGAACAGGGCCTCGGCGGAACCGGCGCGCGTTGCTGCCAGCATCATCGCCGCGCCGATCGCCTGCGTGCCCTTGGTAATGCCGGCGTAGGACATTTTCAGCGCCGAGGCCGCGCTCAATGCGCCGTCAAGGACGCGCACGTCGAGGCCATATTGGCGTAAGGTGGCGAAACGCGGGGCCGCCGCGCCGGATGCGTAGAAACGCGGTCCCGCGTCGGCGCCCTTGGGCGGCGCGCCGATGATGCCGGCGTCGACGAACGGGCAACCGGTTGGCGCGATCGCCGCCGCGACCCGCTCGACCGTCGCCGGATTGATGGCGTTGCAATCGACATAAACCGGCTTTGCATTGCTGGCTTTGAGCCAAAGCGTGAAACGCCCGGCGAGCGCCAACGCTTCCCCCGGCGGCAAGATCGACAGAATGAAATCGCACGCCGCGATCTCGGTGTCGCTCGCATCGGTCATGCCGGCGTCGCGTGCCCGTGCCGCACTGCCGGCGCTGCGCCCGGTAAGCGACGTCAGCACCTTGACGCCGCGATCGGTCAGTCTTTTTCCGACGGCGGCGCCCATCGCGCCCGGCGCGATCACTGCGACGACAGGAGTCATTTTGCCCTTAAGGAACGAAGGCCGGATCAAGCCGGCAAGACAAGCTTATACCGCTTCGCGTGCCCGCGCGGCAGTGGCGGCAGGCGCGCCTTGCAGCCGGCGGCGCAACGCCGGCAGGCGGCCGTCGGCGCTCGGCTGATAGAACACGGAAAAGCGCGCCGCGGCTTCAGCGAAGACGCGGGCATCGGCCGGCTTCTTCACCTCGAAGGAATCGAAGCCGGCGCGCAGCAGGAACTGAAACTGGTCGCGCAGGATATCGCCGGTCGCGCGCAACTCGCAGCGGAAGCCGTAGCGTTCGCGCAGCAGCCGTGCCTGGCTGTAGGCGCGGCCGTCGCGGAATTTGGGAAAGTGGAGCGCGACCAGGGAAAGATTGTCGAGCCAGGGCTCGAGTTCGGCGACCCGGCGATCGTTGGGCCAGAGCCACGCCGATCGGCGCCTCGCGAACGACGAGTTCGCCGGCGTCGGCGAGAAAGCGCGCTCCCGGCACCAGCACCGGTATGCCGTCGGGAATCGGCGCGTCGTCGAGCGCGCGAATGTAAGGATCGTCGACGATCCGGCCGGCCTTAACGAGTGGCATAGACGCGCTCCTTGAAGGGTTCGACGCCGGTGCGCTTGACCGTGTCGATGAACAATTCGTCCGGCCGTTCGCGCAGCTCGACATAGGCGGCCGCGATGTCCTCTACGACGTCGGCCACCTGCGCGTAGGGCACGGCCGGACCGATCAGCGTGCCGAGCTTGGCATCCTCGTCGGCCTTGCCGCCGAGCGTGATCTGATAAAATTCCTCGCCGTTCTTCTCGACGCCGAGAATGCCGATGTGACCGACGTGATGGTGGCCGCAGGCATTGATGCAGCCGGAAATGTTGATGTGCAGCCGGCCGAGCTCACGCGCCAGATCGCGGTCGTGAAAGCGCCGCGTGATCTCCTGCGCGATCGGGATCGAGCGCGTATTGGCGAGGCTGCAATAATCGAGGTTGGGGCAGGAGATGATGTCGGAGACGAGCCCGACATTGGGCGTGGCGACGCCGATGGCGTCGAGCGCGCGCCACAGTTCGGGAAGATCGCGCTGGGCGACGTGCGGCAGGCACAGATTCTGTTCGTGGCCGTCACGGATTTCACCGAACGAATAGCGGTCGGCAAGGTCGGCGATCGCATCCATTTGCTCGGCGGTGGCGTCGCCCGGCGTACCGCCTTCCGGCTTGAGCGAGAGCGTGACGATGGAATAGCCCGGAACCTGGTGATTGGCGACCGAATTGCCCATCCAGGCGTCGAAGCGCGCCTCGGCGCGGCGCGCCTGCGTAAGCTCCTTCGGGTTGTCGTTGAGCCGGGCATAGGCCGGATAACGAAAGCGCCCGGAAATTTCGGCGAATACCGCGGGATCGAGCGCCAGCGCGCCGTCTTTGATGCTTTGCCACTCGGTCTCGACTTCTTTGGCGAAAGCCTCGGCGCCGAGTTCGTGCACCAGGATCTTGATGCGCGCCTTGTAGATGTTGTCGCGGCGGCCGAACGCGTTATAGGTGCGCAGGATCGCCTCGACGTAGCTCAAGACATCGCGCTTGTGCAGGAACGGCTTGATCGTCTTGGCAAGGTAGGGCGTACGGCCGAGCCCGCCGCCGACCATGACCTCGAAGCCGGTCTGGCCGGCGCCGTTGCGGTGCAGCCGCAGCCCGAGATCGTGGATGCGCAACGCCGCGCGATCGTGGCTCGAGGCGCCGACCGCGATCTTGAACTTGCGCGGCAGAAATGAAAATTCCGGATGCAAAGTCACGTGCTGACGGACGATCTCTGCCCAGATGCGCGGATCCTCGATTTCGTCCGGCGCCACGCCCGCCCATTGGTCGGTGGTGAGGTTGCGCACGCAATTGCCGCTGGTTTGCATGCCGTGCATGCCGACGCTGGCGAGATCGGCCATGGCGTCGGGCAGCTCTTCGAGCTTGATCCAGTGATACTGAATGTTCTGCCGGGTGGTGAAATGCCCGTAACGGCGATCGTGGCGGCGCGCCACATGCGCCAGCATGCGCAACTGCGCCGACGACAGCGTGCCGTAGGGAATGGAGGTGCGCAGCATATAGGCGTGCAGCTGCAGATAGACGCCGTTCATCAGCCGCAGCGGCTTGAATTCGTCCTCCGTCAATTCGCCGGACAGGCGGCGCGCGACCTGGTCGCGGAATTCCGCGACCCGTTCAGTGACCAAGGTGCGGTCGAGATCGTCGTAGAGGTACATGCGTCTATCCGAAGGCGGTCACGCGTTTTCGCGACTAGGCGCTAGATGCCGAAGGTCACCGGCAGATCGATCGTGGGACCGTGGCGCCGGATGAGCTCGCGCAAATTGCCCGGACGCACTTCACCGTCGCGGGTCAGCGTCACCGGCGCGATATAGGGATCGACGGCGCGCAGGCCGTCGGCGAGCGCGGCAAAGACCAGCTCGCGCGCGATCGTCGCGTTGGCCGTCACCACGGCGTCGTGCAGATCGGTGGTCCAGCCGCCGTCGGCGCGGCGATAGACCACCGCGCCGTCGCCGACGCGGTTCGCGGTCACCACGACCGGCCCGGTGATCTTGATCTTTTGTTCGAGCGGTGAGGTCATCGGAGCGCCTCATGCGTTGGCGGCGTTTCTGCACGCGTTGGGGAATTATGTTCTATATAGAGGTCTCCGAAGCGGCAAAAAAGAAGATTATTCTACCAAAGAGGGCAGGCAACGCAGCATGGTTCTGCGCGCGGCCGGCATAACCGAGGAGATCGTCCTATGCAGAGGCTTTCAGCGGGCGCGGAGCGCTACCCCTCGGCTCCGCCGCCGCAGCGAGCTTGCGGATCTCGCTCGCAATGTTGATGGCGACCTCGCCGGCCGGAACCGGCTTGCCGAAATAGAAGCCTTGCACCTGGTCGGCTTCGGCGTCGTAGAGAAAATCGGCCTGCGCATCCGTCTCGACGCCTTCGACCGTCACCCGCATGTTCATCTCGCGGCCGAGCGCGATGATTGTTTTCACCACCGTCTCGACGTGATGCCCGGATTTTTCGAAGCTCTGCATGAAGCTGCGGTCAAGCTTGATCTTGTCGAAGGGGAATTTCCCGCGACAAAAATACACCGGCGGCAACCAGCGGCAACGGGGGCGCGCAACATTGGGCTTGTGTTGCTCGTTCAAAAAGCGCGGCTGGACCTCGATAAAAACCCTTAGTAGTTTTAGGTAACGCGTGCCTTGTTTTGGTCGCTCCCAACACCCGCGGCGCGGGGCGCGGTTGGTCGAACGTTTTTCTTTTAGTCAAAAGCCATCAAGCATGAGCGGCAAACCCGATTTGACGCCGAAACCGACCGCGAGCGCGGCGTCCGTTGGCAATGCCGCGGAGGTCTTCGCCGCTTTTCTCCGGCTCGGGCTCACCAGTTTCGGCGGCCCGATTGCGCATCTTGGGTATTTCCACGAGGAATTCGTCGTGCGCCGCCGCTGGCTCGACGAGCGGATTTATGCCGATCTGGTGGCGTTGTCTCAGTTCCTGCCGGGACCGGCGAGCAGCGAAGTCGGTATCGCCATTGGGCTGTCGCGCGCCGGCTACCTCGGCGCGCTGGCGGCCTGGGCCGGCTTTACGTTGCCGTCGGCGGCAGCGCTGGTCCTATTCGGCTACGGCGTCGGCGCGCTCGGCGGTGTGCTGCATAGCGGCTGGCTGCATGGACTGATGGTTGCCGCCGTGGCGGTGGTGGCGCAAGCCGTGCTGTCGATGATGCGTTCGCTGGCGCCCGATCGCGAGCGTGCCACGCTCGCGGTTGCAGCCGCCATCCTCGCATCGGCGTTGCCGTCGTCGTTCGGGCAGATCGGCGCCATCGTGCTCGGCGGCATCGCCGGGCGGATATGGCTGCGCGGCGAACCGCCGGACGATCACGTCGGCCTGCCGCACCCGGTCAGCCGCGGCGCGGCGATCGCCGCCATCGCCGCCTTCTTCGCCCTGCTCATCGCCTTGCCGCTCGCGAGCGCAGCCCTACCGAGCCACGCTTTGCATCTGTTCGATGCGTTTTATCGCGCCGGCTCGCTGGTCTTCGGCGGCGGTCACGTGGTGCTGCCGCTGTTGCAAGCCGCCGTGGTGCCGCCGGGTTGGATCGACAACGATACCTTCCTCGCCGGTTACGGCGCCACCCAGGCCGTACCGGGCCCCTTGTTCACTTTCTCCGCCTACCTCGGAACCGTCATGACTCCCGCCCCGAACGGATGGTCGGGAGCGATCCTTTGCCTGGTCGGCATGTTCCTTCCCGCCTTTCTCCTGATCATCGGCGCGCTGCCGTTCTGGGACGCGCTGCGGCGCAAAGCGTGGGCGCAGGCGACGCTGCGCGGCGTCAATGCCGCCGTCGTCGGTCTATTGCTGGCGGCGCTGTATCACCCGGTCTGGACATCGGCGATCACCACGACCGGCGATTTCCTGCTCGGCGCGGCCGCATTCCTTTTGTTGTTTCTGTGGAAGACGCCGCCCTGGCTGGTCGTCCTATTCTGCGCGATCGGCGGCGAGGCGCTGGCGCTGTTGCCGCTCGGCCGTTGAGCCGGCGCGGCCGTCCGCCCCATGGAACTTTGCGAGCCAAGCTGCGTAGTGGTTACTCAAACCGATCACAACTAATTAGCGTCTTGCAACCCGCGGTTAAGCTCTCACCATGTATTTTATTCGAGGCTGAATATTCGTGGTGGCAGATGCGACCTTCGCTCGTTAACAAGATCGGCACCGCGCCGGCGGTGCGCATCCTGCAAAATCTCCAGGCTGTTGCGGCAGCATCCGAGCCTCGGCTACGCGACGGCCTTCGTCGCCGTGGGTTTGGCGACGCTCATTCAATGGCTCGGCCAGGACCAGTATGGCGGCTTCCCGTTCCTGACCATCTATCCGGCGGTGATTCTGACGACGCTGATCGGCGGACTCGGCGCCGGATTTCTCTCCGCGGTTCTCGCCGGCCTGTCGCAATGGGGCTTGTTCATTCCGACCCTGCGTTGGCTGGCGGTCGCCTCTTATGCAGTCGACGCCACGGTCTGCGTGCTGCTGATCGCTTTCATCAACAGGACGCTCGATTTGCTGCTGGGCAATATCGATCAGGAGAAGTAGGCAAAGCATCACCAATATCTTTTGGCGACGGAATTGCATCATCGTATTCAAAACCTGTTCACGGTGATTCAGGCGGTGATCCGGTTCAGTTTGCCGGGCGACGGAACGATCCAAAAATCCGTGATCAAGGAACGGTTGATGGACCGGTTGCAATCGATGTCGGCCACCAATCGGGCGATCACGGATTCGATGGGCGAGGAAGTTCCGCTGATCGATCTCATCAAGAGCGGAATTCACGGCTTCGAATCGCAAATCGAAATCTCGGGCGCGCCCGGGCCGGTGCTCGGTCCGCAGATGACGCAGAACTTCTCCCTGATCCTGCACGAGCTCTTGACCAACGCGCTGAAACACGGCGCCCTGTTGGTTCCGAAAGGCCGCGTTAAATTGCGGCTGGATTGGTCGTCTTGGGTGCTGACTTTCATCTGGCAGGAAAGCGGCGGGCCCGCGGTATTGCCACCGGCCAGCGTGGGATTCGGCAGCCGCATTCTCGGCGATTTCGCCAAAAGCTTCTGCCAGAACGTGGAAGCGAGCTACACGCCGGCCGGCTTTCGCTACAGCCTGCAAATTCGTTCCGACGAGAACCGGTTTGCCGAGCCCAGCCTAGTTTCGACCACGGCGTCGGATTCGATTGCCGCTACGGCGGCAAAACCGGACCAAGCTCCCCCGCCCGCCGCATGGTCCGGCAACGAAGCGGACGCAAAGCCGCAGAAGGAAGTCGTGCTGCACGATTGGCAGCTTTATCAGGCGGGCAAGGAGAAGCGCTAAAAACCGCGGCGGCGCGGCGCGCTTTCCTCATTCCTCCGGGACCGGGCCGCACCAGCCCGGCAGGTAATTCGCCTCGGCACTCTTGGCCAAGGCCAACGCTTGCTCGATCGCATGGTCGAAGTCGCGCTGGACCGCCTTGCGCTTAAGATGCCGCCGTAGGAAATCCGCCCAGAGAAACTCGCTGAACGGCGTGGTGTCCTTGGCGAAGCCGCCGGCGCGGCGCAATTCGCCGGCGAGCGAGCGGAACGGATCGTCAATGAGCCCGGTCACGGACTTCGGAATATCGTCGTAGTGGCGGCGGCGGCCGTCCGCATCGTACGGATGCATCCAGTTCTTGTTATCCATCACCGTCCAAAATGCATCGCGGTCGAGGCCGCTCAGGTTGGAAATGAGGGTGACGGCGACGTCCTTGACGCCCTCGTCGTGCAGGGCGCGGGCCAGGTGGTGATGATCGACCACGTAAGGCCGGTGCCTGGGCCCGAGCACCACCGGAATCATGTGCTTGCCGAGGAACTGGCCGCCCTTCTTGCCCGCGGTTTCGCGCCAGCGCTTACGCTTGGCGAGAACCTCGCGCATGCCGACGGTGATCTGCGTGGGCCGCAGCTCGACGATGGCGACCGTCGTCAGCACCGGCTCGCGAATGGTCATATCAGTTCGCCGACGTGTTGACCGCGCCGCTCAGCTTCTCGAACAGTCCGGTGATGTCCTTGCGGATCGTCGCCAGTTTGGAGAACTGCTCGGTGAGGTTCGATACGCGCTCTTCCAGCTCGCGCTTGGTCTCGCCGAATTTTTTAACCTGTTCGGCGAGGCCGCCGTTTTCGTCCTCTTCGATCTGCCTGATTTTGGCGTACAGCCGGTCGCGAATTTCGCGCACCGTCCCGATCAGATCGGCGACGCCGCCTTGCTCGGCCTGCAGCGGATTGAGCCGCGATTGCAGCTCGCCGAGCTTGCCCTTGAGCTGGACGAAGGCGACCGCCCGGCGTTCGATCTCGCCGAGGCGCGCCTGCGTCGCCTCGATGAAGGTCGCAAGCTCCTCGACCCGCTCGTCGATAGCGGCGGCGCCCTCGCTTTTCGCGCCATCCCATTCCGCGAGCGCATCGAGGGCGCGATCGAAACGGCCAAACAGGCCGGCAACGTCGCCGCGCAAACCCGACAGCGCGGCGAACTGCGCGTCGAGCTGCGACAGCCGGCCGTCGAGCGCCGTTCGCTCTTGGGCAAAATGCTGCACCCGCGCCGCCAGCGGACCCTGCGGGGTTTGTTCGAGCGCGCCGATTTCCGCCGCCAGCCGGTCGCGATCCGCGCCCAAATCCTTGACCCGCCGCGCCACGCCGTCATCCGCCGCCGCAAACGACGCAAGCCGCTTTTGCAGATCGCTATAATCCTCCCGCAGGCCCGCCATTACTTTCGACGCGCGCTCGATTTCGTCGCAGCGTTCGTGGCTTTGCCTGACGAATTCCGTCATCTTTTGCAGGCCGATATCGAGCGCGACGGCGTCGTTTCCGTTGCCGATTTCGCCAAGCGTGCGTTCGATATCGTGCTGCCGGCTGTCGAGCTCGGCGAACATCTGGTCGATCGCGCGGCGCTTCTCCAGCACCGGCCCGAGCCGTCTCTGCAGCGCCTGCTGCTGGGTGCGGATTTCCTCGACCCGGGAGTCGAGGTCGCCGATCTCGTTGCGGCCTTTTTGCACATGCGCCAGCCGCTCGGCCTCGCTGAGCCGCTGCTTCATGGCGCCGATCGCTTCTTCCGGATCGGTGCGGATCAATTGATGCACGGCTGCGTCGGCCTCGGCCTGCGATTTCACCAGCGACTTCACGCCTTGCCGCACGCCGTCGAGCCGCAATTCGAGCGCAAGCGCCGCCTGGCGCTGGCGCACCAGCGTCTCCCCCAGCCAAACCGCGGCCGGAACCACGATCAGGGGCACGAGCACGATGACGACCCAGGCAAGCTTGGAGAGCGGCGACTGCGACCGGAACGCATCCGCGACCGCGCCCGCTTCGCGCCCGTCGGCGAGAATCAAAAAGCCGAGCGCCAGCACAAAAAGCGCGCCGCAAACCGCCACAACATTGCGCACTGAAAAATACGTCACGCCACCATACCCCGCTCGCTTATTTGGTACGACAGGAGCGTGCCGGGCACAAGTGCGCGCGCCGCCCGCCGCGAGAGCCCCCGGGGACGCGTGTGCGCGTGGACAAAGGGAACCAAGCTCGTAATGTGCGGCAGGTGCGACGAATGTGCCAAGCCTGAGATGACGACAAGCCTGAGATGATGGGTGGCCCGTGCCACGGAAACGCGCGCGTCAGCATTTCGTGAGCAAGCTCCGGCGCAGCGCGGCGGCGCCGCTTGCTGCGCTGGTATTTTGTTTGCTTGGCGCCGCGGCGCAGCCGGCGCGAAGCGACGCCACGGGCTGCCAGCGCGCGACCTTCCGCGTCGTGCTTGACGTCGGCCATACCGCCGACATACCCGGCGCCGACAGCGCCCGCGGCGTCCCCGAATATACTTTCAATCTTGCGCTTGCCGACACGATAAAGCAGGCGCTGCTCGACGCCGGATTCGACAAGACGGTCCGGCTGATCACCGCGACGGCGCCGTGGCGGGGCCTGGTGGAGCGGGCGGCACGGGCCAACGACATGCACGCCGATCTTTTCATCTCCATCCATCATGATTCAGTGCCCAATCATCTGATCGAGACGTGGGACTATGAGGGACAACGGCATCAGTTCAGCGATCGTTTCAGCGGCTATTCCATCTTCGTCTCGAGCGACAACGGCGACCCGCAGGGCAGCCTCGCCTTCGGCCGCCTCCTGGGCCTCGCCCTGCAGGCGCGCGGCCTGCGCTACACCCCGCATTACACGCTGCCGCTGATGGGGCGCCGCCAGCGCAAGCTTCTGGACGCAGAGGCCGGCGTCTACAGCTTCGATCTGTTGGTCGTGTTGCGCCAGACTCGCATGCCGGCGGTGCTGCTGGAGGCCGGCTCCATCGTCAACCGCCAGGATGAGCTGGAATTGGCGACCCCGGAACGCCGCGCGCTCGTCGCCGGCGCCGTCGCCGCCGCGGTTGAAGATTTCTGCGCCGCGCGCTCCGCGAAAAGGCCGGCCACGCCGGGCCCGGCGTCCAAGCGCGCCAAGCCGGCCGCGCTCGCGCGCTGAAATTTCCGATCTCCGCCGTCGAAAGAAATTCGCAGTGCGGGAATAAATCACCACATTGCCCGGTCTTGTCCTCGGAAGCCGCTGCAGATCAACACGGCGGCAACGAAGTGGCTCGGTGCCACGTTTTTATCAAACGGAGAATCAACATGTTGAACATGCGCAATGCGGCCATCGCCGCGATCGCCTCCGCCTCGCTTTCGCTGTCAGCGATGTCGGTGGCGCAGGCCCAAGGCAGCGAAAAAAAGCCGACCCATAAGGCAATCTATAACACCACCCAGGATGCCCCCACGGTCGATCGTGCGACACCGACGCTGGACGGGACATTCCGCATGAACCTCACGTGGCCGGAGGGAAGCCCGGATTATCACGGCTCGAACGGCGGCTAAGCGGCCGTCAAGGCGGTAAAGCTTTGATCGGCTTGATGTCCCTCGCGCTCGCGCGCGGGGGACACGCTTACGATGCTCGGCCCGGCACGAAGATTGTGAACGAAAGTTTTTTCACGTTCGGGGGAATAAATCGCGATGTTGCCCGATCTCATCCTCGGAAGCCGGATTGGCTTGGCTTCGAGGAGAGACGAACATGAGCGAATTCGACCGTGAGGACGGCGTCAGCCGGCGAAAAGTCCTCGAATGCATGACCTGGGTCGGCACCGGCGTGCTGTGGACCATTGCCGGCGGCGTTCCCCATTCGCTTGGCCTCATCGATCAAGCCGTCGCGCAAGAGGCGGGCGGCCTGACGTTTCTGCAGATCAGCGACAGCCATGTCGGCTTCGACAAGCCGGCCAACCCCAACGCGCTCGGCACCCTGGAGGAGGCCATCAACCGGGTCAACGCGCTGCCGAAGAAGCCGGCATTCATGATTCATACCGGCGACATCAGCCACCTGTCGCTTGCATCGCAGTTCGACGACGCCGACCGCATTATCTCGCGCACGCGGCTCGATGTGCACTACGTCCCCGGCGAGCACGACTTTCTCGACCCGGAGCAAAAATTCTACCGCGAGCGCTACGGGCGCGGCACCAAGGGCGTCGGCTGGTACAGCTTCGACGCCAACGGCGTGCACTTCATCGGCCTCGTCAATGTCGTCGACTTGAAAGCCGGCGGGCTCGGCTTTCTCGGCGCCGAGCAGCTCGAATGGCTCGAAGACGACCTCAGCGGCCGTTCGGCGTCGACTCCGATCGTCGTCTTCGCCCACATCCCGTTGTGGACCGTCTATCCGGACTGGGGCTGGGGCACCGACGACAGCGCGCAGGCGCTGTCATACCTCAAACGCTTCGGTTCGGTGACGGTGCTCAACGGTCATATCCACCAAGTGATGCAAAAGGTGGAAGGCAACGTCACCTTTCATACCGCCCGCTCGACGGCGTTTCCGCAACCGGCGCCGGGCGCCGCCCCCTCTCCGGGACCCATGAAGGTCGCGGACGACAAGCTGCGCAGCATGCTCGGTATCGCCGACGTCACCTTCAGGCAAGGCGAGCAGCGCCTCGCGATCGTCGACACACCACTACAAGCTTGAGGAGACGGCATCCATGCACGCCACATTACGCGCCATGATCGTGGCGGCTGCACTCGGCGCCGCCGTCGCGCCCCTCCTGGCGGCGGTCGTGCCGCCCGTCCAAGCGCAGAATGCGCCGACCGCTGTGTCGATCGACAATTTCATCTTTACGCCGCAAACCTTGACGGTGAAGGCCGGCACCGCTGTCACCTGGGCCAACAAGGATGACATCCCGCATGGTATCGCCTGGATGAAGAATGCCTTCACCAAATCCAAGGCGCTCGACACCGACGACAGCTACTCGCTCACGTTCACCACGCCGGGCACCTACGCATATTTCTGCTACCTCCATCCGCACATGACCGGCACGGTTGTGGTAGAAGCGGCGACCGACGACGCCGCGCACTGATGCTCGATCGGACGCAAACAACAGCTTTGACCGTACGGTGGACACCCGAGCACGAGATCATGTCAGCTGACAGCGACGCCGAGAGGTCCCGGCGCTTTCGCGAGGCGGCGCTGCCGCATCTCGATGATGTCTTCACGCTGGCGCGTTATCTCACGCGCGACCCCGTGGACGCCGAGGACGCGGTTCAGGAATGCTACCTCCGCGCGTTACGACATTTCGACAGCTATCGTGGGCCGGCCATCAAACCGTGGCTGCTGGCGATCCTGAGAAACGTTTGCGTCGCCGAATTTGCGCGACGCAGTAAACAGCCGGCGCCGGCCGAAAGCACCGAAGCCGATGTGAACGAGGACGCGACACCGATGTGGCAAGAGCCGCAGGCATCGCCGGAAGCCGCGCTATTGCGCCAACACGACGACAAAACGATCCGCCGACTCGTTGACGCGCTGCCGCAGCCGTTCCGCGAGGTCATCGTGCTGCGGGAGGTCAATGATTTGTCTTACGGCGAGATCGCCGATGTGGCCGGCGTGCCGGTCGGAACGGTGATGTCGCGTCTGGCCCGCGCGCGCTCGATGCTGCGCGCGGCGTGGAATGTTGCGGAAGGATCGACGCCATGAACTGCTCCGAAGCCGAAGTCCTGCTTCACGCGCTCATCGACGGCGAGCTCGACGCCGGCCATGCGCGCGAAGTCGAAGCCCATCTGGCAGCTTGCCCGGCCTGCACCGAAAAACTCGAAGCGTTCGGCGCGATGCAGGAAGCAATGGCGGCGGCACACCTGAAAGACGCCGCGCCCGCCCACCTGCGCCGCCGCATCGAAGCGGCAATGCCTGCACCGGCAACGCGCCCCGCCGGCCCGGGCAAATCCCGGCAAGCGACGTGGCGCACTTTCTTCGGCGGCTTGACCATCGGTACGGCGCTTTCGGCGGCCGTGGCGGCCAGCCTTGTCATCGCCGTCTTCCGCGACGATCAAAACCAGCAGATTACGAGCGAAATAGTTTCCGCACACTTGCGCTCGCTTCAAGCCAACCATCTGACAGACGTGGAAACGAGCGACCGGCATACCGTCAAGCCCTGGTTCAACGGCAAAATCGATGTTTCGCCACCGGTCATCGACCTCACGGCGCAGGGTTTTACGCTGATCGGCGGCCGTCTCGATTACATTGACGGCAAGGAGGTGGCTTCCGTCGTTTATCGGCGTCGCGAGCACGTGATCAATCTGTTCGTGGCGCAGGGCCTGGGCAGCGAACATGCGGCGGTGGCCGGCGCGACCCAGCACGGATTTAACGTTCGGCATTGGACGCAAGGAGGTCTCGACTTCTGGGCCGTCAGCGACATCAATGCGGGCGAACTCGACGAGTTTTGCCAGAAATTGATGGGCGGCCTCCAACCCACACCCCCACCCTCCTGACTGGTTTCCTCTTCCGTTACCGGTTAAAAGTTGTCCGAATCGCTCACACCGAACGGCTTTGCCCGCGTCGGGCAAGCGGAAAGCCCTTTGGCGCGCCGGACGTTTTATCCCGATCATGGATCAGCGCACCGACAACGATCGTCGCCAAGACGCCGCGCGGGGCCGTGAAGGAAGACCCGCTCTCGGAGCCGCGATGCAGAAGCAGCCGTGGGTCGATCGGCTGACCCGGCGACGCCGCTCGGTGCTCGTCGTCACCGCGCTGATCATCGCCGCCATCGTCGCCATCGTGGTCTGGTGGGTCAATGCCAGCGGTTATGAAACGACCGATGACGCCTTTATCGACGCCCGCACCGTGTCGATCAGCGCGCAGGTCGGCGCCGCCATCGTCGACGTGCCGGTGACCGACAATCAGCTGGTCGAGCCGGGAACGGTCCTGGTGCGTCTCGATGACCGCGACTACACGGCGCAGGTCGATCAGGGCAAGGCCAGCATCGTCAACATCGACGCCCAGATCGTCGCGCAGCAAGCCCGCATCGAGCAGGCGGAGAAACAATCGGCGGAGGCGGAAGCGAACCTCACCTTCGCCCAGCAACAAGAGGCGCGCTACACCGATCTGGTCAGCAAAGGCGCCGTCACCGTCGAGCAGGCGCAGCAATATGCATCTGGTCTGCGCCAAGCCCAGGCCAATTATTCCGCGGCGCGGGCCAACGCGATCGCCACGCAGAAGCAGCTGCCGGTGCTGCGGGCGCAGCGCGAGCAGGCCGCGGCGCAATTGGAGCTGGCCGAAGCCAATCTTTCGCGCACGCTGGTCACCGCGCCGGAGGCCGGCCGGGTAGCCCGGCTGACCGCCGCCAAGGGCAACTATGCCGCGGTCGGCCAGGCGCTGATGATGTTCGTGCCGCGGCAAGTCTGGGTCACGGCGAATTTCAAGGAGACGCAGTTGAGCACGGTGCGGCCCGGCGCTTCCGTCGACATCACGATCGACGCGTTTCCCGGCCGCAAGTTCAAGGGGCATGTCGACAGCATCCAGGCCGGCAGCGGCACCGCGTTCAGCCTGTTGCCGTCCGAAAACGCCACCGGCAATTACGTCAAGATCGTACAGCGCGTGCCGGTCAAGATCGTGTTCGACGAGCCGCCCGACGTCATGCTCGGACCCGGCATGTCGGCGGTTCCAATCGTTCGCATCAGATGAGCGACCAGCGGCAATTTTCCGGCCGCGAAAGCCGCTCGGCCGCCGGCGACCGCAGTCCCTGGCTCATCGCCATCGTCGTGTCTATCGCCACCTTCATGGTCGTGCTTGATACCGCGATCGCCAACGTGGCGTTGCGCTACATCGCCGGCAGTCTTGCCGTCAGCGTCGACGAGAGCACTTGGGTGGTCACGACGTATCTGATCGCCAACGCCGTCGTGCTGCCGGTGAGCGGCTGGCTGTCGAACGTCATCGGCCGCAAGCGCTTCTACATGATCTGCGTGGCGCTGTTCACGATAGCGTCGCTGTTGTGCGGGCTGGCGGGCAGTCTCAACGCGCTGATCCTGTTCCGCATCCTGCAAGGATTAGGCGGCGGCGGCATGCCGACCAGCGAGCAGGCCATGCTGGCCGACACCTTCGCGCCGCGCCAACGCCCGCAGGCCTTCGCTATCTACGGCATCGCCGTCATCGTGGCGCCGACCGTCGGCCCGACCATCGGCGGCTGGATCACCGACAATTATTCCTGGCACTGGATTTTCTTTATTAACGTGCCATTCGGCATTCTCTCGCTGGTGCTCGTGCAATGGCTGGTGGTCGAGCCGGACGTACTCGAGCGCGAGCGCCACGAGCGGCTTGCGGGCGGCCTCAAGATCGACTGGGTCGGCCTGGCGCTGATCGCGCTGATCTTCGGCTGCCTCGAGCTCGTGCTCGACCGCGGGCAAATCGACGACTGGTTCCACTCCACCTTCATTATCACCTGCGCGACCATCAGCGTCTGCTCCCTGATATTTTTCATTCCCTGGGAGCTGACCCACGACGATCCGATCGTGGATTTGCGTCTGCTTTTCCAGAGGCATTTCGGCATGGCGTTCATCGCGATGCTGGCCGTGGGCGCCGTCCTGTTCGGCTCGAACCAGATCACGCCGCAGCTCATGCAGACGGACTTTCCCTACACGGCGATGCTTTCGGGGCTCGCCATGATGCCCGGCGGCCTGGCGATGCTGATCATGATGCCGCTGGCCGGACAAATCATCCCGCGCATGCAACCCAAATATTGGATCGCGATCGGCTTCACCATCGTCGCGCTCGCCATGTGGTACTCGACGTCGCTCACGCCTGATGCCAGCTTCAGCTACTTCGCGACGGTGCGTGTCTTTCAGACGGTCGGCATGCCGTTCATGTTCATACCGATCAATTCGGTCGCCTATGCCGGGCTGCCGCCGCAAAAGACCGGCGAGGCGTCGGCGCTGGTCAATGTCGCCCGCAATCTCGGCGGCAGCATCGGGGTGTCGCTCGCCAACACCGAATTGGTGCAAAGATCGCAATTCCATCAGGCGCGGATGGTGGAGCATATCTATCCCTCCTCGCCGGAATTCCAGTCCACGCTGCATAACCTGACGGAATACTTCACGCAGTTCGGGTCGGCCGCCAGCGCCCAGGGCCGCGCCATCGGCTATATCGGCCAAACGATCGCCAATCAGGCAGCCCTCATGGGCTACATCGACATTTTCTTTACCTGGTCCGTCGTCGCCGCTGCGTTTGTACCGTTCGTCCTTTTACTGATTCGGCGGGTGGACACGGGCGCAGGAGCTGCCGTCGGCCACTGAGTACCGGCGGCGCGACCGCGGCAACGCCTTCATCCTGGGCAGGCCGATGAAAAAATGCGCCCGACCCGAACGTTTGCCGCGGCGCCTGCGTTGGCATCACGACGGCAACGAGCCCAAGTCTTGAGTGCCCAAGTCGTGAACAGACAAGCCGCAAGCGCGCCACACTCTTACGGTCGAATATCTCGTGTGTCTGATCGACGGCACCATTCTTGCTTGACCACGTAACTGGAGGGGTGGTGGGGGGCCTGAAGGACCCCGGACGACATGCCGGGAAGAAAGGAGTCGCCACAATGTGTGACTTTAGCCTCCAAAGCGTGCGGTCGCGACCCGCGAGAGTCGGCGACAAGCTTGTAACGCGTGACTTCGGCACCGGAACACGCGGATTCGCAGCCGCCGACGATCTCGGCATGGCTGTGTGCTTGTTGCCGGGAACGGAGCTGGCGTTCGCCGGCGAAGTCGCTTGCTTGCCGGCCGGTTTGTTGGGCTGGAAGACCAAGACCATCAGCCACCGGACCGCAATCTTTCGCCAGGTCAACAAAGAGAAGCTGGCTGCGCATCATGACGCGCTCGAGTTTCCCGACGGGCGCAACGTTCTGCTGACGCTTCTGTGCGAAGGTCAGACGGCAACCGTGCTGCAACTGCCGGCGCAACCGAAGACCGAAGCCGAGGCCCGCGAACAAGAACGCGTCGGTTTCGTCGGCTGAGGCGTAAGCGCTCGCCGCCGATTGCTGCCAGCAACAGGCGGTAAAGCGACGGGTTAATCCGGCCGCCCTGCTCGGCGGCCGGTGTTTTTTGCGGAAAGCTGCAAACCGCTTTTCCCAAACGATCTCGCTCCGGTAAAGAAGGCCGGCATGACGAAAATCCTGCTGGTCCGTCACGGCCATGTCGAAGGCATCAAGCCCGAACGCTTTCGCGGCCGCGAGCCGCTGAACCTCACCGCCCGAGGACGCGCCGAGGCGCAAGCGGTCGCCCGGCGCATCGCCGCCGCCTGGAAGCCGAGCCGGATTTACACGAGCCCCTTGGGGCGCACGGTGAAAACGGCGGAAGCCATCGCGCGCGCTTGCGGCATTGCGCCGGCGGAAATTTGCGAAGACCTCAACGACATCGATTACGGCGCCTGGCAGTTCAAAACTTTCGCCGACGCCAAGGCCGAAGATCCCGCGCTGTTCGCCGCCTGGCATGCGACGCCGCAGCTCGTGCGCTTCCCGCGCGGCGAGTCCTTGCAGGACGTTGCAGCGCGCGCGGTCGATGCCGTGCGCTTGGTGCTCGCCCGCCACGCCTTCGAGACCGTCGTGCTTGTCGGCCACGACAGCGTGAACCGCGTCCTGCTGCTGCAATTCCTCGATCTGCCATTATCGTCCTACTGGCGGATCGCGCAGAGCCCCTGCTGCATCAACGAGATCGACCTTGCCGACGGCAAGGCCCGCATCCTGCGGCTCAACGAGACGCAGCATTTGGACGACATTTCGGCGTAGCGCCTAATCTTCGGCGGCAATGAAATGCGTCACCTTTGGCGCGCCGTGCAGATGGAAGCGCTGCACCGCCTCCTGCACCACGCGATCGGCATTGGTCACGCGCTCGTGCTGGCGCAAATGCTCCATCCACGATTCGACGAGGAATGTTTCCATGATGCGGCCTTCCTCGGCGGCGTCCTCGAACACGCCCCACGCATAGGCGCCGTCGCGGCGTCGCTGATGTTCGAGCCGGGCGATGGCCTTGAGGAACGCGGCGCGGTTCTGCGGATGAATGCGATATTCGAGGGTCACCAGCACCGGCCCGCGATCGCGTTCAATGGTCCGCGCGGTGACCGGCGCCGGCCAGTGCATCGACGGCGTGAAATCGATGCCGGCGGCGGTTTGCAGCTTCCAGCGCCACGTCAGCGGCAGCGCCGCGATCGCACCGGCGGCGGCGAGGAAATGCGCGGCCGACAATCCGACCCATTCGGCAACTTCGCCCCACACCGCGCTGCCGAGCGTGAGGCAGCCGAAGAATATCGTCGTGTATACGGCGAGCCCGCGCGCCCGCACCCAGTCGGGCAAAGCCACCTGCGCCGATACGCTCAGCGTCGCGAGCGCCGCGATCCACGACGCGCCGGCGATGGCGCTGGCGAGAATCGCGATCGAGGGCTCGCGGGCACTGCCGTAGAGCACCATCGCCAGTGCCTGGCCGAGCGTCCCCAGCGCCATCAGCTTATCCGGGCCGAGCTTTGTCTTCAGCCACGGCAGAAAGAATGCGCCGCCGACGGCGCCGGCGCCGATCACGCCGAGCAGCATGCCGTAAAGGCTCGGGCCACCCGCGATCTGCTCGCGGGCGACCAGCGGCAGCAACGCCCAATAGGCGCTGGCGAACAGAAAGAAGCCGACCGCCCGCGCCAAGGTGCCGCGCAAATGCTGATTATGTCGAGCATAGCGCAGGCCGGCCCAGATCGCCTGACCGAAACGCTCCGCCGGCAACAGCGATCTCGGCTTTCGCGCCGCGCGCCACCACAGGAGCGAGCCGACAATGCCGAGATTGGCGATCGCATTGGCCCAAAACGGCGCGACAATGCCGAAGGCGGAAATGATCGCGCCGCCGAGCGCCGGACCGAGCGCGCGCGCGAAATGTTCACGCCGACGCTGTTGGCGGCGATGCCCGCGGGCAGGTCGTCCCTGGGGACGAGCATCGGCACGACGGCTTGCCAGGCCGGAGCCGTCAACGCGCCGGCGGCGCCGATCAGGAGCGTGAACAATAGCAAATTGCCGGGCGTGGCGAGACCAAAGCCGACCATCGCCGCATAGACGGCCGAAATGGCCGTGTACAGCGATTCGACCACGATCAGATATTTGCGTTTGTCGAATATATCGGCGAGCGCGCCGGCCGGCATCGCGAGCAAGAAAATCGGAAACGTGCTCGCCGCCTGCACCAGCGCCACGATCAAGGGACCGGGATTGAGGCTGGTCATGAGCCAGCCCGATGCGGCGCTGTACATCCAGCTGCCGACATTGGAAACGAGCGTCGCCGTCCAGATCACGGTGAACGCGGTATGGCGGAACGGCGCCACGAACGACGGTGCTTTGCTCGAGGATGCGCCAGCCACGTTGCTCATGACGAACTCCGGCGCGGAGAATAGCCGATCAAGCCCGCGGGCGGCCGCTTTTTCGCGGCTTAGGCCGTCGGCCGGTGCACCAGCCAGCGGCCGACCTCGGCCGCGGCGAACAGTTCGGCGAGCGCGGCGTTGACCGCCGCCGGCTCTTCGCTGGTGACGGTATGGCCCGAGCGCGGAATGACCAGGAGCCCGGCGGTCGGCGCCGTGCGCTTGAGAAAGAGGCTGCCTTCCAGGCAGCTTTCGTCCTCATCGCCGACGATGACAAGCAGCGGCACGGAGAATTTCGCCAAGTCCGCTTCCATTTCCCAGAGCGTCGGGCGGCGGGCTTGCAGCATCGACATGGTCAGCGCGTGGCCTTCGGCGGAATGCTCCGCGAGCATCCGGGAGAATTCGGCGAAGGCGCGCGGGTCTTTGTATTTTTGCGTCCGCCGGCTCGGATTGTCAGCATATATCGCGCTCGCTTCGGCGATTCCTTTCTCCCTGAAAGTTTGCGCGGTCGCCGCCGCGACCTTGCGCATCGCTTCGCGCGCCGCGGGATCCGCCACCGAGCCCCAACCGCAGCCCGCCGCGGTCACCGAGATGCAACGCTCGCGATGGCGGATGCCGACATGCAGCGCGGTATAGGCGCCCATGGAATGGCCGACGATATGCGCCTCGGCGATGCCGAGTGCGTCCATGAGGGCGATGACGTCGCCGCGCGCAATGTCCTGGCCATAGCGCGCGGGGTCGCTCGGTATGTCGGAGGGCGGATAGCCGCGCGCGGAGAACGTGACGCAACGATGCATGCGCGCGAAATAGCGCATCTGCGGTTCCCAGGTGCGATAGTCGCCAGCGAATTCGTGGATGAAGACGACCGGCGTGCCGAAGCCTGCCTCCTCGTAATAGAGCCCGGTGCCGTCGTGGCTCTCGATTTTGGGCATCGGCTTCTCGCGTTGTTGCAGTAGCGGTGGCGGCCGCTTGCAGATAACGCCAGGCGCCGGAGCAACGCAAACGGGCCGCCCCGATGGGGCGGCCCGCGGTCAAACGGCATAACCTTGGTCAAATCCGCGCGTGCAGGCTTGAACGCTGGAGCAACGGCCACCCTGCCCGCGGGATTCCCTGTCGTCTCAGCGTTGCCAGAACGGCTTGTCGGCCTCGTTTTGGGCGTCCATGCGCGTGAGTCCCATATCCCATAATTCGCGTTCGTCGAGCGACCTCAGCTCGAGCCGGGAGCGGGCGCGCTGGCGCCATTCGATGAACAAAGTCCGAATCTCGTTCCACTGCGGCAGGCGACGCGAACGCACGACGGTAATGGTCAGGTTCATCATGCTCATGGCTCGCTCCATTCCCCGGCTAGTCTTGGTCAACAAATTAATGCGCGGCGCACGCCGCCGATGTGATCGTCGGCACAGCTTTTCTTTTTCTACGTTTTCGCGTTAATGATTGAATTTGCTAGGTTTATTACGCCCGCGCCGGCAATTCGAGAGCACGGATTTGGGTCACCTTCTGCGGCAGGCTGGCGCCGTCGACTGCGTCGTAACCGGTGACGCGCAAGAAGCCGCGTCCCGGGCACATGGCGACCGCAAGCCGCGTGTAGGGATTGAGCACCGGTTCGCGCACCCAATCGAACCCGCTCGCCGCCGGCGAGCCGTTCCATGCGGCAAGACCCTCGCGCCGCACCCGGCTGTGCCCGGCGGCGTCGGCGAACGAGCTCGCCAAAAACCGCCGCATGCCGATCCGCCCTTCCCAGCCCGGCCGGCAGGGCACCCAATCGTTGGCCGCGCAGGTATCGTCTTCACGGCTGACGAAGCCGGTCTCGGTGCGCTCGATGACGCAGCGTTCGTGCGCCGCCGCGCCGACCAAAATATAAATCGCCGGCCGCGCGACCGGCGTTGTTTCCAACAGCCGCCGCGCCGCCGCGTAATCCGCGCACACTTCGAACGCGTAGCGCAAAAGCTGATCCGGCGGCATGCGGTCGGCGCTTGCCGCCGCGCGCAACGCATTGGCGGCGTAATCGCAGGGGCGCAGCCAGCGATGCCGCGTCCGCCGCCGCAGCGGCGCTTGGTTGAGCGCGGCCGCGAAGCGGCGCGGCGCCATGGCGGTGAGAACGCCGACGTAACCCGGCCAGGTGACGCTGACGAACTCGCCGCCTTCGCTGCGCATATGCGCGAGCTCGGTATGGTGTCCGAGACCGCGAAACGGCCAATCGAGCGTACGGATTAGCCAGGATTCGCCGTTCTCTTCGCAGGCTCGCGCCGTACAGCCCCATTGATAGGAGCCGTTGAGCAACCACACGCCGGAAAAATCCAGCGCCGCCGCTATCTGCGCGACCTCTCCGAAATAGGGCGAGCGCGAACGCTTCAGCGCACGCTGCGAGAGCCAATCCAGCGCCGGTATGAACGGCAATGCCGCGCGCGGGAAGAAGCGCAGGCAGGAATCGCGGAGCGCTCGCGCCCGCGCCGCGCTCCGCCGCGCGTGCTGCGGCGGACCGCCGTCGCGAATGTCGACGATCGGAATATCCGGCAACGGCGGGGACATCGCACGGAGCGGTTGGTCCATCATCCGTTCACATCCATCGCTGCGATCGTGCTTCCGAATCAGCCGCGTGACGCATACTTTCCCGGGGCGATTTAATTTTGCGTTCGCGTCTCGGTAGACGTGGCGCGATCGGCTTGCTCGGGGCGGTCAATGACGGTTCTGCCCGGATTCGTCGTCCGCGTTGCCGCTTTGGCCGCTCTGCTGGCGGCCTGCCCGCTCGGCCGCGCCGTCGCCGGGCCGCCCTTTCTCACTGACGATCCGGAGCCGGTGCCTTACCAACATTTTGAGTTCTACATGCTGACGACCGGCACCGCAGTGCGCGGCGACACGCAAGGCGCGGCTCCCGGTTTTGAATTCAATTACGGCATCGTTCCCAACGGCCAAGTCCACATCATCGCCCCATTGGCGTTCGACAGCCCGGGCGGCCCGGCGCAGTCGGGCTACGGCGATACCGAACTCGGCTTCAAATATCGCTTCATCGACGAAGACGAACACGGCTCGCGCCCAATGGTCGGAATCTATCCCCTGATCGAGCTGCCAACGGGAGACGAGGGCCGCGCGCTCGGCGCCGGTTACGTGCGCGCTTATTTTCCCGTCTGGATACAGAAAAGTTTCGACGGCTGGACCACCTATGGCGGCGGCGGCTACTGGATCAACCAAGGCGATGGCACCGCCAACCGCGACTACGTCTATGTCGGCTGGCTGCTGCAACGGCAGGTGACCAAACAGTTGGCGATCGGCGGCGAAATCTTCCATCAGACCGCCACCGTCGCCTTCGGCAGCACCGACCCCGCCGCCACCAGACCGACGACCGGGTTCAATATCGGCGCGATCTACGACGTGGACGAACACAACCACCTGCTCGTTTCGATCGGCGCCGGCCTGCAAAATGCGTCGACGACCAATCTGTTTTCCTGGTACCTCGCCTATCACATCACCGGACCCTGAGCCGGCCGCTGCGCCATTGACGAATTGAGTATAATGCCGATCGACAATCTCTCCACGTAGAATCGGGATGGGAATGACATGCAAACCGTAAGGCTTGGCCGCGAAGGACCGACTGTCGGCGTTGTGGGCCTCGGCTGTATGGGAATGTCGCCGGGAGTCTACGGGCCGGTGGACGAGGCCGAAGCCATCGCCACCATCCGCGCCGCGGTGGACGCCGGCATCACGCTGATCGACACCGGCGACTTCTACGGCATGGGCCACAACGAGATGCTGATCCACCGCGCGCTCGAAGGCGTGCCGAGGTCGAATGTCGTCATCTCGGTCAAATTCGGCGCGCTGCGCGATCCCGGCGGCGGATTCCACGGCAATGACGGGCGGCCGCAGGCGGTCAAGACTTTTCTCGCCTACACGTTGCGCCGCCTCGGCACCGACTACGTCGACATCTACCGCCCTGCGCGCCTCGATCCGGCCGTGCCCATCGAAGACACCGTCGGCGCCATCGCCGACATGATCCGCGCCGGATATGTCCGTCATATCGGCCTCTCGGAGGTCGGCGCGCAGACCATCCGGCGCACGCAAAAAGTGCATCCGATCGCCGATTTGCAAATCGAATATTCCTTGATGAGCCGCGGCATCGAACAATTAATCTTGCCGACCACGCGCCAACTCGGCATCGGCATTACCGCCTATGGCGTTCTCTCGCGCGGCCTCTTGAGCGGGCGCGTGCCGCCGGCCAACAACAAGGGCGACCTTCGCATCGTCCGCATGCCGCGCTTTCAGCAAGGCAATGTCGAAGCCAATCTGCGCCTGGTCGAGGCGTTGCGCCGAATCGGCGAGGAAAAAGGCGCGAGCCCGGCGCAGCTGGCGCTCGCCTGGGTACGCTCGCGCGGCGCCGACATCGTGCCGGTGCTCGGGGCACGTCGCCGCGAGCAGCTCAAAGAAACGCTCGGTGCGCTCGAACTTAAGCTCGATGCCGCCGACATCGCCCGCATCGACGCCGCGGTTTCGCCCGATTTGACCGTCGGCACGCGCTACGATGCGCCGCAGATGGCGCATCTCGACAGCGAACATTGACTTGATCGAAGCGTCCTTCCGCTGAGATACTTCCCCCGGAGCCGCGCGCTCAGACGCGGCCGCATCATGGGGGAAGCGCAATGGCCGAATACGATTACATCGTTATAGGCGCGGGTTCGGCCGGATGCGCGATCGCCGCACGCTTGTCCGAAGATCCATCAACCAACGTGTTGCTCCTGGAAGCCGGCGGCACCGACGATGACGACAGGATTTCCTCGCCGCAACGCGCCTGGGAGCTTTGGAACACGCCGTTCGACTGGGCGTTCACGACGGCGCCGCAAGCCGGGGCCCTTAACCGGCCGATCTATTGGCCGCGCGGCAAAGTTCTGGGCGGATCGAGCTGCCTCAACGGGATGATCTACGTACGCGGCGCGGCGGCGGATTACGACCATTGGGCCTATCTCGGCAATACGGGCTGGGACTATGACAGCGTGCTGCCTTACTTCAAGAAATCGGAGGACTATTACGGCGGCGCATCGCGTTATCACGGCGTCGGCGGACCGCTTACGGTGTCGCGCATCACCGATCCGAATCCGCTGACGGAAGCCTTCATCGAGGCCGCTCTGCGCGCCGGCCACCCGATCAATTACGACTTCTCCGGACCCGATTTGATTGGCGTCGGCTTGACCGACCTGACCGTCCGCGACGGCCGCCGCTGCAACGCCGCGGTGGCGTTCCTCAAGCCGGCGCACAACCGTCGTAACCTGACCGTAGAGACCGGCGCGCGCAGCCATCGACTCCTGATCGAGAACGGGCGCTGCAACGGCCTCTTCTACGAGCGCGAAGGCAAGCTCCACACTGTGCGCGCCTCAGGCGAAGTCATCGTCAGCGGTGGCACCATCGGCTCGCCGCATCTTCTACTCCTGTCCGGCATCGGGCCGGCGGACGATCTGAAAAAGCTCGGCATCGAGGTGAAGGCCGATCTGCGCGGCGTCGGCCAAAACCTTCACGATCATCTTTTGACCTTCGTCATCCACGAAGCGAGCCGTGACATTCCGCCGCCGCAGAACAACATCCTCGAAGCCCACATCTTCGCCAAAAGCGATCCGCGGCTCGCGGTGCCCGATCATCAGCCGCTGTTCACCTGCCAGGCGCCGCCGTTGCCGACACTTGAAATCCCGGCGAGCGCCTATGCGATCGCGCCTGGCATCATTCGGCCGGTCTCGCGCGGCGAGCTCAAACTTACCGCCGACGATCCAACGGCGCCGCTCCATCTCGACCCGCGCTACCTCAGCGAACAAACCGACGTCGACGCGCTCGTCCATTCGCTGGAAGTCTCGATCGAGATCCTGGAAAGCCCGGCTTTCGCCAAATGGCGCAAACGCTCGGTATGGCCGAAGGCGAAGACGCGCGCGGAGCGCGTCGAATGGGTGCGGCAGACTTGCGAGACGTACCACCACCAGGCCGGAACCTGTAAGATGGGCATCGACGCCATGAGCGTCGTCGATCCGCAACTACGGGTCTATGGCATCGAAGGCCTGCGCGTCGCCGACGCCTCGATCATGCCGGCGGTGACCAGCGGCAATACCAACGCCCCCTCGATCATGATCGGCGAAAAGGCGGCCGACCTCATTCGCGGTATTCCCGCGCTGTTACGCGACTGAATTGCCATGCCGGTCATCGAAACCCGCGTCGATCCCAATTCCGAGACCTTTCGCCTCAATCGCGAGCGGATGCTGGCGCTGATCGGTGAATTCCGCGCGCTTGAGCAGAAGGTGCGGGATTTCTCCAATGCCAAGCGCGACCGCTTCCGCGCCCGCAAGCAGCTATTGCCGCGCGAGCGTGTCGCGTTGTTGATCGATGCCGGCGCGCCATGGCTCGAACTCTCGACCCTTGCGGGCTTTCGCATGCACGACGACGATGGCGCGGAGGGCATCCAGGGCGGTGGCGGGATCGCCGGTATCGGCTACGTGTCCGGTGTGCGCTGCATCGTTTCGGCCAACGACAGCGCCATCAAGGGCGGCACATCGACCCCGATGGGGGTGAAAAAGCATCTGCGCATCCAGCAGATCGCGCTTGAGAATAAACTGCCGATGGTCCGTCTCGTCGAATCCGGCGGCGCCAATCTTCTGTTCCAGGCAGAAATGTTCGTCGAAGGCGGTCGCGGCTTCGCCAACCAGGCGCGCATGTCGGCAGCCGGCATCCCGCAGATCACCGTGGTCCACGGCTCCTCGACCGCCGGCGGCGCCTATCTGCCCGGCCTTTCCGATTACGTGATCCTCGTCCGCGGCCGGGCAAAGGTATTTCTTGCCGGACCGCCGCTCCTTCGTGCCGCGACCGGCGAAATCGCGAACGACGAGGAACTTGGCGGCGCCGAGATGCATGCGACCGTCTCCGGGCTTGGCGAATATCTGGCCGAGGACGATGCCGACGGCATCCGCATCGCGCGCGAGGTCATGGCCAAGCTGCCGTGGAATGCGCAGCTTCCGGTCCGGCAGCAAAAATCCTTCGACGAGCCGCGCTATCCGACCGACGAACTCGCCGGCGTTGTGCCGACGGATTACCGCAAGCCCTACGACGTGCGCGAGATCATCGCCCGCATCGTTGACGATTCCGATTTCCTCGACTTCAAGTCGCTTTATGGTCCGCACACGGTGTGCGGCCACGCCGAAATCGAAGGCCACGCCATCGGGCTCATCGGCAACAATGGACCGATCGACGCCGATGGTGCCGGCAAGGCCGCGCAGTTCATCCAGCTTTGCTGCCAAGCCAATATGCCGATCGTGTATCTGCAGAACACGACCGGCTATATGGTCGGGCGCGAGGCCGAGCAGGCCGGCATCATCAAGCACGGCTCGAAGATGATCCAGGCGGTGGCCAACGCCACGGTGCCGCAATTGACCGTCCACGTTGGCGCATCGTTCGGCGCCGGCAATTACGGCATGTGCGGTCGCGCCTATGATCCGCGCTTCATTTTCGCCTGGCCGAGCAACCGCATCGCCGTGATGGGCGGCGAGCAAGCCGCCAAGGTCATGGCCATCGTCACCGAGGAAAAACTCAAACGCGAGGGCAAGCCGGTCGACAAGGCCAAGCTGGAGGCGATGGAGCAAGCCATCGTCAAGCGCATGGAGGGCGAATCCACCGCGCTTTACGCCACCGCCCGGCTATGGGACGACGGATTGATCGACCCACGCGACACCCGCAAGGTGCTAGGCTTCTGCCTGTCGATCTGCCGCGAAGCAGAACTCCGCCCGCTCAAAGCCAATACGTTCGGCGTCGGGCGCATGTAACAAAGAGGAAACGGAAACGCCATGTTATTCACGCCCGAGCACGAAGAGCTTCGCCGCAGCCTGCAAAAATTCATTGCCGCGGAGGTCAACCCCCACGTCGATAAATGGGAAGAGGCGGGCATCTTCCCCGCCCACGAACTGTTCAAGAAACTGGGCGATCTCGGGTTTCTCGGCCTCAACAAACCGGTGGCCTATGGCGGCCAAGGACTCGATTACTCCTATGCTATGGTCATGGCCGAAGAGCTCGGCAACATCGCCTGCGGGAGCGTGCCGATGGCGATTGGCGTGCAGACCGACATGGCGACGCCCGCGCTCGCTCGGTTCGGCTCCGACGAACTCAAACGCGAATTCCTGGCGCCGTCGATCGCCGGCGACTACGTGGCCTGCCTCGGCGTCTCCGAAGTCGGCGCGGGGTCCGACGTCGCCTCGATCAAGACTATCGCGCGCAAGGATGGCAGCGATTACGTCATCAATGGCGGCAAGATGTGGACCACCAGTGGAACGCAAGCCGACTGGATGTGCCTCCTGGCCAACACGTCCGAGGGGGCGGTTCATAAGAACAAGTCGCTGATCTGCCTGCCGATGAAAACCAAAGGCGTCGAGATCGCTCGCAAGCTCGACAAGCTCGGCATGCGCTCCTCCGACACCGCGCAAATCTTCTTCGACAATGTGCGGGTTCCACAGCGTTATCTGATCGGCGAGGAGGGCAAGGGCTTCACCTATCAGATGATGCAATTCCAGGAGGAACGGCTGTGGGCCGCGGCCGCCAACTTAAAATCCATGGAGCGGCTGATCGAGCAGACGATTGACTACACACGCAACCGCAAGGCCTTCGGCAAATCGATCCTCAACAATCAGGTGGTGCATTTCCGGCTAGCCGAGCTTTCGACCGAAATCGAGCTGTTGCGCGCCCTCGTCTATCGCGCGTGCGAACTTTATCTTGCCGGCACCGACGTGACGCGGCTCGCCTCCATGACCAAGCTCAAGGCCGGACGCCTGCGCCGCGAGGTGGCCGATTCCTGCCTGCAATACTGGGGCGGCATGGGCTACATGAACGAAACGCCGGTGAGCCGTGCGTATCGCGACGGGCGTTTGGGCTCGATCGGCGGCGGCGCCGACGAGGTCATGCTCACCATCATCTGCAAGCTGATGGGAACGCTTCCCGGCACATCGAACGCGCCGGAGCAGAAGGCCGGTCATGCCTAATCTGCCGCAGACCTCGCATATCAGGCTCGATTTGCGCGGTGCGGTGCTGCATCTTTGGCTCGACCGGCCGGAGCTGCGCAATGCGCTCAGCCCGCAGATGGCGCGCGAGATCATGGCGACCTTCGCGGCGATCGCCGAAGATCGCTCGGTCCGCGTCGTGGTGCTGCGCGGCGCCGGCGGCACGTTCTGCGCCGGCGGCGACATCAAAAGCATGTCAGCTGCCGGCGAGGCGCCACCGCCCGGTGTAACCGACGAGATCAAGGAAAATATTCGCCGTTTCGGCGTCATGCTGGCGGCGGTGAATGCCGCGCCACAGGTGGTGATCGCCGCGGTTGAAGGTTACGCGATGGGCGGCGGCTTCGGCCTCGCTTGCGTTGCCGACTTCACGATCGCGATGGCGGATGCCCGCTTTGCCATGAGCGAGGTGACGATCGGTGTGGTGCCTGCGGCGATATCGCCGTTCGTGGTCCAACGCATCGGGCTGACCACGGCGCGGCGTTTGGGCGTGTCTGGCGCGCGCATCAGCGGCATCGAGGCAGCCGCGATCGGCATCGCGCATATCACGGTTGCCGACGCCACCGCGCTCGACGCGGCCGTCCGCGATGCCTGCGATCAAGTGCTTAAAAGCGCCCCGGGCGCAGTCGCCGCCACGAAATGGCTGATGCTGCGCGCCGCCGGTCCGAGCCCGATAGCGGAGTTGCTTGACGACGCGGCCGAGTGCTTTGCTGAAGCAGTCCGCGGTCCGGAGGGTCGTGAGGGCACCAAAGCGTTTGTCGAAAAACGCAAACCGTCCTGGGTCACGCAGGTGGAGTGAGCGATGCGCGCCCTTCGAGCACGCTCTTGTTTCCAATCGTGATCGTGTTCAGCAAAATTCTGGTCGCCAATCGCGGCGAGATCGCCTGCCGCATCATGCGCACGGCGAACGCGCTCGGCTATCGCACGGTCGCCGTCTTCAGCGATGCCGACGCCGGCGCGCTGCATGTACGGCTGGCGGATGAGGCGGTTCGTATCGGGCCGCCCGCTGTGCAGGACAGTTATCTCAACATCGATGCGCTGCTCGCCGCTGCAAAACTCGCGGGCGCCGACGCAGTTCATCCCGGCTACGGCTTCCTCTCGGAGAACGCCGCGTTTGCGCAAGCTTGCGTCCAAGCGGCCCTCGTCTTTGTCGGCCCGCCGGCGGAAGCGATCGACGCCATGGGCAACAAGGCGCGCGCCAAATCGTTGATGGAGGCCGCCGGCGTTCCTTGCGTGCCCGGCTATCAGGGGCCGGATCAGTCCGACGCAAAGCTCACGACCGAAGGGCGCCGCATCGGCTTTCCGCTGATGGTCAAGGCCGCGGCCAGTGGCGGCGGGCGCGGGATGCGGCTCGTGACCTCTGCCGCCGGACTCGCCGCGGCGCTGGCGCGGGCTCGTTCGGAAGCGGCCAACGCCTTCGGTTCGGAAGAGTTGATTTTAGAGCCAGCGCTCACGGACGTTCGCCACATCGAAATTCAGGTTTTTGCCGACCAGCACGGCAACGTCGTCCACCTCGGCGAGCGCGATTGCTCTATTCAGCGCCGTCATCAGAAAATCATCGAGGAGACGCCGTCGACGGCGGTCTCGACAGAGCTGCGCGCGCAGATGGGCGACGCGGCGGTCGCGGCCGCGCGCGCCATCAACTATGTCGGCGCCGGCACCATCGAATTTTTGCTCGACCGAGTGGGCAAATTCTACTTTCTCGAAATGAACACCCGGCTTCAGGTCGAGCATCCGGTGACCGAGGCGGTCACCGGAGTGAATCTGGTCGAGTGGCAGCTACGGGTCGCCGCTGGCGAGCGGTTGCCGCTCGAACAGCATGAAGTGCAGTTCGCCGGTCACGCCATCGAAGCACGCCTTTATGCCGAGGATCCGTACCAAAATTTTTTGCCGCAGAGCGGAACGCTGATCGCCTGGCGTCCGGCGTCCGGGGAAGGCGTGCGCGTTGATCACGGCTTGGCGCCGGGCCAGAGCGTAAGCGCGTTTTATGATCCGATGCTGGCGAAGGTGATCGCGCATGGCGCAAGCCGGGAGGAGGCTCGGCGCCGGCTGATTGTGGCGCTTGAAGACACGGTTGCGCTGGGGCTGACCACGAACCGCCGCTTTCTCATCGCCACACTGCGGCATCCAGCCTTCATCGTTGGGGAAGCGACGACTGCTTTCATCGAGATGAATTTCTCCGTGGGAAGCGAGGCCATGCGGCATCCAGTGCCGGACCCGCGGACGATTGCGCTTGCCGCGGTGCTGCTCTTCGAGGCGCGGGCGCGTGGGGCGGCGAACGCTCGGGGCGCGGCACAGGGCTGGTCCTCGACCGGCATTGCCGTCTCGCCGCTGCGGCTGACCATCGGCGACGCCGACCACCCCGCCAGCATCACGGCGGCCGGCACGGATCGCTATTCAGTCACGCTGGGTGATGACATGATCGAGGTCTCGATCGAGGAGCGCCACACCGATGCCGTCCGCTTCATCGCACTCGGCTTGCAGCAGACCGCGCGCTTTGCCGTTCACGACCGCACGCTGTACCTCGATCTAGACGGCATGACCGCAACGGTGCGCGACACCGCCCTCGATATTGGCCGTTTGGCGCGCCGGGACGGTTCCTCGCGGTTGCTCGCGCCGATGAATGGCGCGATCGTCGGCGTGCTCGCCGGGCCAGGTGATCGCGTCGCCAAAGGCCAACGCATCGTCGTACTCGAAGCGATGAAGATGCAGCACGAGATCTGTGCCGAGCGCGACGGCACCATTGACAAGATCCTGGTCAAGCCGGGGGACCAGGTTGCGACGCGCCAGCTTCTGGCCGAGCTCAAGCCGGAAACAGGCGCGAAGCAGGATCGGATAGAGGGGACGCCATGAGCGACAAAGCCGTGATCACATGCGCGCTCACCGGTATGCTGACCGATCCGAAGCAGCATCCGGTGCCGGTAACGCCCGAGGAAATGGCGCGTGAGGCAAGAGCCGCATTCGACGCCGGTGCCGCGGTTATGCACGTGCATTTCCGCCAACAGGGTCCCGGCAAGGGACATCTGCCGTCGTGGGAGCCGGAACTCGCGGCAACCATCATGCAGGCGATCCGCGACGCCTGTCCGGGTGTGATCCTCAACGAGTCGACCGGCACCATCGGCGCCAATATCTCCGGCCCGCTGGCCTGCTTGCGCGCGGTCCGACCGGAGATCGCAGCCTGCAATGCAGGCTCGCTCAATTATCTGAAAGTGCGCGCCGACGGCACGTGGGCATGGCCGCCGCACCTGTTCGACAATCCGGTCGAAAAGGTCAAAGCCTATCTCGACGTTATGGCCGAGATCGGCACGCAGCCGGAATTCGAATGTTTCGACGTCGGCATCGTGCGCTGCGTTGGCATGTACGCGCGTAACGGCATGTTCAAGGGCCGTCCGAAATACAATTTCGTCATGGGCGTGGAGTCCGGCATGCCGACGGACCCGGATCTGCTTCCGATCCTGCAGAAGCTCATTGTCGCCGGGGCGCCCTGGCAGGTCACCGCCATCGGCCGAGAGAACATTTGGCCGTTGCATCGGCGCGCCGCCGAACTTGGCGGACATTTGCGCACCGGTCTCGAAGATACATTTTATCTGCCCGACGGCAGCAAGGTCGGCTCGAACGCAGAGTTGGTGGCGATGCTGGCCCACTACGCGCTCGAGGCCGGCCGCGGCGTCGCAAGTCCGGCCGAGGCGCGCAAGCTCATGGGGCTTGCAGCCACTTAGCCCGCGCCCGCTAGTGAACCTGGCGCTCCTGGCCGGCCCAGAATGGCTTGCGCAGCTCGCGTTTGAGGATTTTGCCAGTCGGCGTGCGCGGCAGCGCAGCCACAAAATCGATCGAGCTCGGCACCTTATAGCCGGCGATGCGCTCGCGGGCGAAACTCACTAACTCGTCTGGCGTCACCTCGGCGCCCGGCTTTTTTACGACGATCGCCTTCACCGCTTCGCCCCATGTGTCATCCGGGACACCGATCACCGCGACATCGGCAATGGCGGGGTGACCGAACAGCGCGCTCTCGACCTCGGCCGGATAGATGTTCTCGCCACCCGAGATGATCATGTCCTTCACCCGGTCATAGATATAGACGTAGCCGTCCCGGTCGAGGTATCCGGCATCGCCCGTGTGGAACCAGTCGCCGCGGATTGCGCGGCGCGTCGCCTCGGGTTGATTCCAGTAACCCATCATGTTTTGCGGCGAGCGGGTGATGATCTCACCGACCTCGCCGGTGGGGACATCTTTGCCGCCAGCGTCGACCACGCGCATTTCGATGCCGGTCAGCGGCTTGCCGCAGGATTTGAGGCGATCCGGCACTTTCTCGTCGTGGTCTTCGGGCGGCAGATAGGTGATGGCGCCGCTGGTTTCGGTCAATCCGTAGACCTGCGCCAGGCCGCAGCCGAACACCTTGATCGCGTTGCGCACAAGATCGACCGGCGCCGGGGAGGCTCCATAGACGATCAATTCGAGGGACGAGAAGTCCGTCGTCTTGCACTGTGGATTCTGCAGGATGAAAAGTAGCAGCGCCGGCACCATGAAAGCTTTGGTGATGCGATGTTCCGGTATCAAGCGGAGAATAGCGCCCGGGTCCGGGTCGCGCAGCAGGACGGTTTCGATGCCGCGATGGAAGCCGATCAACGCCCAGCCACTGCCGCCGATGTGAAATAAAGGCATGCAGACAAGACTGACATCCTGGTCATGCCAGTCGCCGAACGCCCCCGTCACCAACGCGAGCAAGCCGGAATGGCTGAGCTGCGCGCCCTTCGGATGACCGGTCGTGCCGCTGGTATACATCTGAATGGCGCAGTGTCCCGGTGCGATCCTCACGCCGGGATCACTCGCCGGTTGGCTTGCGACCCAGTCGGAGTAGCTGGCCCAGGAACCGTGCGCGCCATCCAGAGCGATGATCCGACGCACCGATTTCAGCTCATGCGCCACTTTTTCGACGAGCGGATAGAAATCGGCGCCGACGAACAGCACCTCCGCGCCGGCATCCGCGATCACGTAGGCCACTTCGGGCGGCGCCAACCGGAAATTGATCGGCACCAGAATCACATCGGCCTTGACGGCCCCGAACCAGAGCTCGAAGAAGGCCGGCACGTTCTTCGACAGAAACGCGATGCGCGCCTGCGGCCGTAAGCCTTCGGAGAGCAGGCCGTTAGCCACCTGATTGGCGCGCCGATCGAGCTCGCCAAAGGTGATGCGCCGCCCTTCAAAGTGGATGGCCACCCGATCCGGACGGGTTCTGGCGTGATGGCGCGTGACGTCGCCGACCGCAGCAATGTCGGCAATGCCTTCGACCTTGAGCATGACGACGCTCCTCCCCAACGGCTTTTCGATAGACTATCGAACATATCAAGGAGCTTCATCAAGACGGATTCCGGTTTTCCGAAAAGAACCTGCCGTGTCTACACAGGCGCGTAGGCGCCCGGACTTGCCGCGACGACCGGCGCGACCGGGATCGGGCGGTTGATCGCCAGCCCGCGCCATGCCGCCTCGATGATGTCCTGCGTGCCGAGCCCATATTTGGCGAACAGATATTCGCGGCTGCCGGCCTCGGCGAAGGTATCGGCGATGCCGATGCGGCGCAGCGGCGCGGCAATGCCTGCTTCCGCCAGCGTCTCGGCCACCGCCGAGCCGAGCCCGCCGACAATGGTGTGGTTCTCGGCGGTGATGACGATGCGGCTTCGCCGCGCCATCGCCGCGATCGTCGTGCCGTCGAGCGGCTTGATCACCGGCACGTTGATCACCGCGGCGGTCACGCCGTTCTCGGCGAGCGTGCGCGCCGCGCTCAGGGCCGCCGGAACCATCATGCCCGAGGCGACGATGCATATGTCGGCGCCCTCGCCGCCGGTCAGGATTTGCGCCTTGCCCAGATCGAGCCGGTGATCGTCGTCGAAGATCAGCGGAATCTCGCCGCGCTTTAATCGCAGATATACCGGCCCGGGCCGATCGGCGATCGCTGCCACCACCTGCCTGGTTTCGACGGCGTCGGCGGGCTCGACCACGGTCAGATTGGGAAGCGCGCGCATCAACGCCACGTCCTCGATCGCCTGGTGGCTGGGGCCGCCGGGACTCGACAGACCCGGCATGAAGCCGACGATCTTCACGTTGAGGTTCGGATACGCCACCGACATGGCGATCTGATCGAAGCAGCGGCGCGTGCAGAACACGCCGAAGGTGTTGACGAAGACGACATGGCCGGCGCGCGCCAAGCCGCCCGCGACGCTGAGCATGTTCGCTTCCGCCATGCCGATATTGATGAAGCGGTCGGCGATCTCGTCGCGAAACAGATCGGTCTCGGTTTGCCGGGTCAGATCGGCGCCGAGGCAGACGACCTCCGGCCGCCGCCGCGCCAATTCGACGAGGGCTAAGCCATAGGGCTTGAGCACGGTCTGGTAGGGCGGTTCACGCAAGCGCGGCCTCCAGTTCGTGCAGGATGGCCGCCCGCAATGCGCCATCGAGCTTGATGAAATGTCCGTCGACCGTCGGCGGGATGGTGCGGAGGCCGCCCAATATTTCGGTGCGGGCGATGACCACGAGCGGCCCCGCGCTCTCGTGTCGGGTCGCGAACGCCCGCCGCAGCGCCTCGACGTCGTGGCCGTCCACCTCGGCGACGCGCCAGCCGAAGGCGCGCCATTTTTCTGCAAGCGGTTCGAGCGTCGTGACCGAGGTCACCGGTCCGTCGACCTGCGAATTGTTGGCGTCGATGACGACGACCAGGCGATCGAGCCGCCGGTGCGCGGCGAACATCGCCGCCTCCCACACCTGGCCTTCTTCCATCTCGCCGTCGCTGAGAAAGGCGAACACCCGGCGATCCTCGCCGGCAAGTTGCGCCGCCAACGCAAAGCCGATCGCCCCCGACAGCCCCTGACCGAGCGAGCCGCACACCAGATCGGCAACTGGCGTGCGCTCGCTGCCGATCGCCTCGAGCTCGGCGCCGTCCTTGCCGTAATCGGCAAGCTTGGCCGGATCGAGCCGCCCGGTCTCGGCCGCCGCGGCGTAAAGGCTGATGACGTAATGGCCGGGCGACAGCACGAAGCGATCATGGCCGAGACGCATGGCGCCGCCGAACAGCACGGCAAAACTCTCGGCAGACGACAGAGCCTGACCGAGATAGCCGAAGCCCTGGATCGCAATCATGTCGGTCGCGCGCATGCGGATGCGGGTTGCGAGCCGGCGCAGGTTCAAGGCGTCCAGAGCGTGTGCATCGCCCATCCCATTGTCCTTTTCGCTTCGGAGGGCATCCTGCGTCGCGATTTATGCGGATGCAAACCCTGCGAAGCGCGGAGCGCGATGCAGGATGGTGGTGGACGCAGTCTAGGTCGAACGAGTCTCAGCAGCAGAATTCCCTGCTAGAGCATATCTCGGCTGAGTTGAATCGGGGGATTCCCGAGGGTCTTTGGATGAGCGAGTCTGGCGGTATCGATT